>JADMIO011260232.1_pt1 | contig 91928 bp, 91 predicted proteins | sample 8958161 | NCBI WGS metagenome assembly JADMIO01 (sample SAMN16585339, study PRJNA669376) | soil metagenome | isolation source: Crop rotation soil | place: USA: Cullars Rotation, Alabama | collected 2011
CGCGACAACTTGTCCACGTGGAATTCTAAGCTTAGGATCCCAATGTGCTGGAAAGATGAACACCGGCCCGGGCGCCTGGCCGTCGCCCTCCCCGCCCATCTGCGCGATGCGGAACTCGGCCGGCGGGCCCAGGTCGCGGGGCGCCTGCGGGCGCTGCGCGGGGCGGCCCTTTTGCCGGTGACGGTGGGACCTCATATCAGCGTCATCGGAATGGCCGCGCTTAAGGCTTGGTGAACGAACATGAACGAGATTCTCAACAGCCGTTCAGCTTCGGCCTCGCATCTTCGCGGCAAGCTACGCCGTAAGGCGAGCAGGCGCATCGACGAGAGGGACTAAAACGATGTCCAAGCGTGTCACCTACGCCCTGGCGGGCCTCCTGGCGCTGGCCGCCGGCGCCGCCCAGGCGCAGTCGGCTTCGGCACAGGGCTCTTATACGGGCCAGGACCGCACCGGCTACTATTATGACGCCTGCAAACGCGACCAGACCCAGCGCGGGACCGTCGGCGCGGTGCTGGGCGGCGGCGCGGGCGCCGTGATCGGCTCCAACGTCGCGGCCCGCAACGCGCGCACGGAAGGCGCCCTGTTGGGCGGCCTGCTGGGCGCGATCGCCGGCGGCGTGGTCGGCAACAAGAGCGCCGCCTGCGTGTCGCCCAGCCAGTACTCCGGCCAATACGCGCCGCCGCCGCCGGCCGCCGCGCCTCCGCCGCGCGCCGAGAGCCGCTACTACGACCGCGACGCCTATGCCGCGTCCTCGCAGGCGCGCGAAGACGCCTACGCCCGCGACGGCCAGCGCCTGCGGGTGGCGCAGGGCCCGGCCGACGCCGACGGCTGCACCCTGGCCGAAAGCCCGATCTACATGCCCGACGGCCGCACCCAGACCCGCTTCGTGCGCGTCTGCCGCGACGCCACCGGCCGCTACGCCGTCGTCGACTGAATTCAAGCTCTCTAGTCGAGTGTCCTGGGGCCGCCTGCGTATCGGGCGGCTTCTTTTCTTTGTGCGGTTCAGCGGCGCGCCCAGAGCAGGAATTCGCGGTTCCCGTCGCCGCCCTCGATCGGGCTGTCGGCGGTCGCCCGGACGGTCCAGCCGGACGCGACGACAAACGCCTTCACGGCATCCAGGGCGTCGGCCCGCGCCGCCGGGTCGGTTACGAGGCCGCCCTTCCCCACCCGCGCAGGTCCCACCTCGAATTGCGGCTTCACGAGCGCGACGAGGTCAGCGCCGGGGCCGGCCAGCGCCAGGGCGGCGGGGAGCGCCTTAGCGAGCGAGATGAAGCTGACGTCGGTGACGATGAGGCCGGGTTGCTCGGGGATCAGCGCCGGCGTGAGGTCGCGGGCGTCGGTGGCCTCCAGGCCGGTCACGCGCGGGTCGGCGGCGAGGCCCGGGTGCAGCTGGCCGCGGCCGACGTCGACGGCGTAGACGCCGGCGGCGCCTCGGGCCAGGCAGACCTCGGTGAAGCCTCCGGTCGAGGCGCCCACATCCAGGACCACGCGGCCGGCGACGGTGATGGGCCACAGGTCCAGCGCGTGGGCGAGCTTCAGCGCGCCGCGGCCGACCCAGGGATGCGCCGGCTCTGCCTCCAGGACCGCGTCGTCGGCGATCAGGTCGGAGGCTCTGGAGACCATGCGTCCGTCGGCGGTGACGCCGCCGGCCTCGATGGCCGCGCGGGCCTTGGCGCGGCTCTCGAAGAGGCCGCGCGCCACCAGAGCCACGTCCGCGCGGGTCTTCAGGCGCCCTCGAAGAGCTTCTTCAGCTCGCTCTTCAGGATCTTGCCGTTCGGATTGCGCGGCAGGGTCTCGTGCCAGAACCGCACCTCGACCGGCACCTTGAAGGCGGCCAGGCGCTCGGCCACGTGGGCGCGCAGCTCCTGCTCGGTGGCCTCGGCGCCCGGCTTCAGCGTCACCACGGCCGCCGGCTCCTCGCCCAGGATCCGGTGCGGCTTGGCCACCACCGCGGCGTCCATGATCGCCGGGTGGTCGTAGAGCGCGTTCTCGACCTCGACGCAGTAGATGTTCTCGCCGCCGCGGATCAGCATGTCCTTGGCCCGGTCGAGGATGTAGCAGAAGCCCTCCTCGTCCAGCTTCGCCAGGTCGCCGGTGCGCACCCAGCCGTCGACGAAGGTCTGGGCGGTGGCTTCGGGTTTGTTCCAGTAGAGCTTGGCGTTCATCGGCCCCTTGGACCACAGCTCGCCCATCTGGCCGGTCGGCAGCACGGTCTTGCCGTCGGCCGGGTCGCGGATCTGCAGCTCGGCCGTGGCGGCGGCCGGGCCGCAGCTGTCGGGGCGATTCTGGTAGTCCTCGGCGCCGTTGGAGGTGACCGTCGCGCAGGTTTCGGTCATGCCCCAGCCCTGTCCACTCTGCGACTTCGGGAACACCTCCTTCAGCCGCCGCACCAGCTCCGGCGCCGAGGGCGCGCCGCCGTAGCTGACGCCTTCGAGCGAGGAGAGGTCGTACTTTTCGCGCGCCGGGTGCTCGAGGAGCTGCCAGGCGATGGTGGGGACGCCGCCGGCGCCGGTGACCTTCTCGCGCTCGATCAGCTCGAAGGCGCGGATCACGTCCCACTTGAACATCAGCACCAGCTTGCCGCCGCCGAACAGCACCGGGTTCAGCACCGCGAAACAGCCGGTGACGTGGAAGAACGGCACCGACAGCAGCATCGCCCGCTGCGGCTGGTCCGGATCGGGCGCGGGCGGCGCCTCGCCCCGGCGCAGGAAGCCGCGGGCCATGGCGGCGCCGGCGGTGATGATGTTGGTGTTGATCGAGCGCTGGGTCGCCAACGCCCCCTTCGGCCGGCCGGTGGTGCCGGAGGTGTAGAAGATGGTGGCGTCGTCGTCGGGGGCGATGTCGACCGGCGGGATGGGCTGGTCGGGCAGGTTCGCCCAGTCGTTGGGCCCGCCGATCACGCTCTCCAGCTTGGTGACGTACGGATGGGCGATCTCGTCGACCTCGCGGCTGACGTAGACGCGCTTCAGGTCGGGACAGTTGGCGAAGTGCTCGGTCAGACGGGCGTAGCGCTCGGCGTCCACCACCGCGACCTTGGAGCCGGAGTCGGTGAGGCCGTATTCCAGCTCGGGACCGGTCCACCAGGCGTTCAGCGGGGTGACGATCGCGCCCAGCGAGGCGGCGGCGTAGAAGGCCACCACCCACTCTGGCAGGTTGCGCATGATCACCGCGACCCGGTCGCCCTTGACGACGCCCTGCGCCTGCAGCTCGACGGCGAAGGCGGCGACGGCTCGGTGGAAGGCCTCGAAGGTGGCGCGCTCGTCCTCGTAGACCAGGAACACCTTCTCGCCGTGCGTCTTGGCCATCTCGGCGACCGCGCGCAGCGTCGGCGGCTGGTTCTTCCAGACCTTCAGCTTCACACCGCGGATCACCTCCTCGGCGACCTCGGTCATCACGCCAGGCTGTCCGATCAGCGCATGCGCCTGTTCGATGCTCATCGCAGGCCAACCGGGCGGCAGCTCAGCCTCGGACATATGCGCTTCTCTTCCCTGTTCGCGCGCCGGTATTCCCCATCCGGCGTCGCCTCAGGTGAACAAGCATAACCCAGCGTCAGAGGCAAACCGGCGCCGCTGTTCGGCGAGCGGCTACTTCGCCCCGAACACGCTCATCACGTCGGTGCGGAAGGACGCCATGCTGCCCGGCCGCGAGTAGAACATGTGGCCGCCGGGATAGAGGGCCAGGCGCACGCGACTGGCGTCGCCGCTGATCGGCATCTGGTCGATGATCAGCTTGGAGATGAAATAGGGGCAGCTGAGGTCGTCGTAGCCGTGGACGATCAGCACCTTCATCTTCGGGTCGGCGGCGACGGCCTGGCGCAGGTCGGCGGCGGCGTCGGTGAGTTCGACGCCCTCCTCCCAGGCCCGGCCCACTTCGTCCGACAGGGCATTGTAGCGGCCCTCGACCTTCCAGCCGACGATCCGGGTGTCGAAGTCGACCATGGCGCTGGTGGTGGGCGCGATGATGGCGTCCAGGATCGGGTCGCCGCGGCGGCCGTTCGGCGACCAGGGGAAGGGATCATCCTGGGTGACGTTCGAGTCGTACCAGGAGCCGATCTTGCCCTCCTTGCGGTAGAGCTCGCGCAGGTAGGCGCGGCTGTCGATGCGGCCGCCCGACAGGCGCACGAAGTTGGCGTCGAGGCCGGTGTAGGCGGTGACCTTGTCGACCACGCGGCTGAGCGCGGCGGGGTCGCGGCGGCCGCGCAGCAGGTCGGTGACGTACTGGGTGCGGGCATAGTCCTCGACCTCGGCCATCAGCTGCGGCGTCAGCGCCTTGCCCTGGCGCTCGTAGTTCGAGGCCGCCATCGACGGCAGGGTCGAGACCCAGGCCATCGGCGAGAAGTCGGGCGCCATGTCGGCCGCCGGCATCAGGTAGGGCGAGACCAGCACCAGGCCGTTCACGCCGACGCCCAGCTTGGTCTGCAGGTAGTAGGCGATGCGCGGGCCGCGGTAGCCGCCGTAGCTCTCGCCGGTCACGTACTTCGGCGAGGCCATGCGGCCGTTCTTCAGCAGCCAGTCGTAGACGATGCGGCTGAGGTACTCGATGTCCGGCTTGATCGAATAGAACCGCTTCTTGGTCTCGTCCTTGTCGGTGAGGCTGCGCGAGAAGCCGGTGCCGACCGGGTCGATGAAGACCATGTCGGTGAAGTCGAGCCAGGTGCCGGGATTGTCGACCAGCGCCGGGCTGTCGGAGGGCGCGTCGCCCTGGGCGCCGAACTGCACGCGCCTGGGCCCGATGGCGCCGAGGTTCAGGTAGACGGAGGCGGCGCCAGGGCCGCCGTTGAACGCGAAGGTGACCGGGCGGCTGGGGTCTTTCGGACCATCCAGCGTGTAGGCGGTGAACACCACCTCGGCGATCTTCTTGCCCTTCTCGTCGCGCACCGGCAGCGAGCCGACGGTGGCGGTGTAGTTCAGCGTCTTGCCGGCCACATGGGTGACCTGCTTGACGCTGGCGTCGGCCGGGAATGGCGGCAGGTCGATCTTGTCCTTCGCGTCGGTCTTCGCGGCGTCCGGCTTGGCGTCCTCAGCCCCCGCCGGAAGGCCGCAGGAGAGGCCGGCGACCAGCGCCGCGGCCAGGATGAACTTGCGCATGGAGACTCCCCGAACTGAGGCGCGCATGAACCGCGAAGTCGGGGCGCTCGGCAAGGGCCGTGTCCGGACAGGCGCCGCTGGCGATGGGGCAACGGCCGTTCGCGAAGAACCGGGTTCTGGCGGCGCACGGCTCTGCTAGGGTCCGCCCACAAGCCGGAGGACGCCTCATGAAGCTCGCAACCGCCCTCGCCGCCCTCGCCCTGGGCTGCGCCGCCCCCGCCGTCATCGCGATCGCCCAGGTCCCGCAGGCGGGCCAGGACGCGATGACCGATCCGTCGATGAAGCGCGAAGAGGTGCTGAAGTTCATCGGCGTGAAGCCGGGCGACAAGGTCGCCGACATCGTCGCCGGCCGTTTCGTGCGCGCGTTCAGCGGCGCGGTGGGGCCGAACGGCAAGCTCTACGCGGTGATGCCGGCCGAGGTGGTCAAGGCCCACCCGGAGGTCGTCGGCATGCTGGAGGCCGGGGCCAAGGCGCCGGGGTCGAACATCGTGATGTCGACGCCGCCGGTGAACGCGATGGGCCTGGCGCCCAACAGCCTGGACGCCGTCTTCATCCGCCAGAATTACCACGACCTCTACGACAAGTTCATGGGCCCGGCCGATGTGGCCGGGTTCAACAAGCAGGTGTACGCGGCGCTGAAGCCCGGCGGCGTCTACGTGATCCTCGACCACTCGGCGGTGGCCGGGGCGCCGATCAGCGTGACCGAGACCATCCACCGGATCGACGAGGCGCAGGTGAAGAAGGACGTGCTGGCCGCCGGCTTCAAGCTGGACGGCGAGAGCAAGGCCTTCGCCAACCCCGCCGACGACCGCAAGGCCATGGTCTTCGTCCCGGCGATCCGTGGGAAGACGGACCAGTTCATGCTGCGGTTCCGGAAGCCGAAGTAGCGCACGCGAGGAGAGAGAGACCATGGCGTTCAGGATCGCAGCTCTGTTGGCGGCCGGCCTGCTGGCCGCCGGATCGGCGGCGACGCAACCCGCCGCGCGCGCGGACGCCTTGAGCGACCCCTCGCTGAAGGGGCCGGAGGTGATCGCCTTCATGGGCCTCAAGCCCGGCGACCGCGTGGCCGACATCGTCGCCGGCCGCTTCGCCCGCGCCCTCAGCGAGGCCGTGGGCCCGAAGGGCAAGGTCTACGCCGTCGAGCCCGCGGAGATCGTGAAGTTCAATCCGCGGATCGTCGACCAGATGAAGACGGTCGCCGCCGAACCCACCCACGCCAACGTCGAGCTCGTCGCGGGTGCGCCGACCGCCGCACTGGCGCTGCCGACGAAGCTGGACGCGGTGTTCGTGCGCCAGAACTATCACGACCTCTACACCAAGCTGATGGGGCCGGCGGACATCGCGGGCTTCAACAGGCAGGTGTTCGCCGCGCTGAAGCCCGGCGGCGTCTACGTCATCATCGACCACGCCGCGCCGGGAGCGCCGATCGGCGTGGCCGAGACGCTGCACCGGATCGACGTAGCCCAGGTGAAGAAGGACGTGCTGGCCGCGGGCTTCAAGCTGGACGGCGAGAGCAAGGCGCTGGCCGATCCGGCCGACGACCACACGAAGGGCGTGTTCGACCCCTCGGTGCGCGGCAAGACCGACCAGTTCCTGCTGAAGTTCAGGAAGCCGAAGTAACGACCCGTCGCCGCAGGACGGCGCCGGCGGTCCCGAAGCCCAGGATCATCAGCGCCCAGGTCGCGGGCTCGGGCACGCCGCCGCTGCTGGGCGGGGCCAGGCTGTATTCCACGACGTAGCCGTTGCCGGCCCCGCCGTTCAGGTCGTTCCAGAGCAGGTTGCCGAAGTAGTAGGCCGACAGGCCGTCCTCGTTGCCGTTGTCGTTCGGCTCCTGCGGCCGGAACCAGTTGTGGTACTGGCCGGGGACCTCCGCGCCATTCCAGAAGACCGTGCCGAACTCCGGCCCGGCGATCCACTTCCAGATCCCCTCGGCGTCCCGGTCGCTGCCGCCGGCCCAGGTCTGGCGGTAGGCGCCGGTCGAAGCCACCACGAGGTCGCCGACGAAGGCGTTCTCGTCCGCCGACGTCAGGGTGACGAGGTAGCCGTCGTAGCCCGGCAGGGTCGCGGCGTCGGCGGCCGCCAGCGCGGCGTCGAAGCTGAAGGCGCCGCCAACGTATTCGTAGAAGTGGCCGTTGCCCGCCCACTGGACGGGCGCGGCGAGGGCCGGGACCGCCATCAGCGCAAACGCCGCGGCCGCCGCGGATCCGGTCAGAGTCGAACGCATCGAGAAGCTCCCCATCGCAGGCGACGCCACATGCGCCACGTGCAGGCTCGCTACGCTAGCGGCCCGTGAGGAGCGGCCCATCGCCGTTTGAGGGGGGCTGATCAGGCGGCTAGGCGACCGCGCCCAATCGCGCCAGGGCCGCTTCCAGCTTCTCCCTGGCCGCCTCGGCGTCGGCCAGGCGTTCGCGGTTCTCATCGACCACCTCTTCCGGGGCCCGGGCGACGAAGTCGGGGTTGGCGAGCTTCTTGGCGGTCCTGTCGATGTCGCCGGCCAGGGTGGCGACCTCCTTGGTCAGGCGGGCGCGTTCGGCGGCGATGTCGATGAACTCGGCCACCGGCAGCGCCAGGGTCGCGCCCTCGACGACATAGGGGATCGAGCCCGCGGGCGCGGCGTCCGCGAACCTCACCTCGCTGACCCGCAGCAGGCGGCCGACCAGGGCAGCGCTGGTTTCGAGGACAGCGCGCTGGGCGGGGCTGGCGTCGACCACGAGGAGGGGCGGCTGGGCGGCCGGGGGCACGTTCAGGCCCTGGCGGACCGAGCGGCCCTCGGTGATCGTCTCGATGATCAGGGCGATCTCGGCGTCGGCGCCGGGGTCGATCAGGCTCGCCGGCAGGTCGGGCCAGCGGGCGGTCATCAGGTGGCCCTGGTGCTCGCGCGGCGCGCCGAGGTCGGCGGTCTGGGCCCACAGCTCCTCGGTGATGAACGGCATCACCGGGTGCAGCAGCTTCAGGATGACGTCCAGCACCCAGGCGGCGGTGGCCTGGGTCTCCGCCTTGGCGGCCTCGTCCGCGCCCGTCAGCAGCGGCTTGGCGAGCTCGACGTACCAGTCGCAGAACTGGTTCCAGATGAAGCGGTAGAGCGTCTCGGCGCCCTCGGCGAAGCCGCAGTCGGCCAGGGCGGCGGTGACGGCGAGCGAGGTCCGCTGCGTCTCGCCGACGATCCATCGGTTCAGCGGCGCCTTCACCGCGGCGGGATCGAAGCCGGCGGTCCGCGCGCAGCCGTTCATCTGGCAGAAGCGCGTGGCGTTCCAGAGCTTGGTGCCGAAATTGCGATAGCCTTCAATGCGCTGGCGCGAGAGCTTGATGTCGCGTGCCTGGCCCGACATGGCGGTCAGGGTGAAGCGCAGGGCGTCGGCGCCGTAGTCGTCCACCAGCTCCAGGGGATCCATGACGTTGCCCTTGGACTTGGACATCTTCTTCCCCTCGGCGTCGCGCACGAGAGCGTTGATGAAGACCCGCTTGAACGGGACTTCGCCGGTGAAGTGGATGCCCTGCATCATCATCCGGGCGACCCAGAAGAAGATGATGTCGAAGCCGGTGATCAGGGTGTGGGTCGGGTAGAAGCGGCGCAGGTCCTCGGTGTCGGCCGGCCAGCCGAGCGTGGAGAACGGCCACAGGCCGGAGGAGAACCAGGTGTCGAGCACGTCGTCGTCCTGGCGCAGCGGCGTCGGGCGGCCGTAGTGCTCGTCGGCCTTCCGCTGGGCTTCGGCCTCCGTCTCCTCGACGAAGGCCTTGCCGTCGGGGCCGTACCAGGCGGGAATGCGGTGACCCCACCACAGCTGGCGCGAGATGCACCACGGCTGGATGTTCCGCATCCACTCGAAGTAGGTCTTTTCCCAGTTCTTCGGGACGAAGACGGTGTCGCCGTCCTCAACCGCCTTGACGGCGGGCTTCGCCAGCACGTCGGCGGCGACGTACCACTGGTCGGTCAGGTACGGCTCGACGACGACCCCTGACCGGTCCCCGTGCGGCACCGTGTGGCGGGTCTTCTCGATCTCGCGCAGCAGGCCCAGCGCTTCGAACGCCTCGACCACCTTCTTGCGGGCCGCGAAGCGGTCCAGGCCGCGATATTCGGCCGGCGCGTTGTCGTTGAGGCGCGCGAAGTCGTCGAAGATGTTGATGACCGGCAGGTTGTGGCGCTTGCCGACCATGAAGTCGTTGAAGTCGTGCGCCGGGGTGATCTTCACCGCGCCGGAGCCTTTCTCCGGGTCGGGGTACTCGTCGGCGATGATCGGGATCGGGCGGTTGACGATCGGCAGCCGCACGGCCTTGCCGATGACCGCCTTGTAGCGCTCGTCTGACGGGTGAACCGCGACGGCGGTGTCGGCCAGCATGGTCTCGGGGCGCGTGGTGGCGACGACGATCTCGCCGGAGCCGTCCTCCAGCGGATAGGCGAAGTGCCAGTAGTGGCCGTCGACCTCGCGGGCCTCGACCTCCAGGTCGGAGATCGCGGTCTGGAAGTGCGGGTCCCAGTTCACCAGCCGCTTGTCGCGGTAGATGAGCTTTTCCTTGTGCAGCTTCACGAAGACCTTGCGGACGGCGGCGGAGAGGCCCTCGTCCAGGGTGAAGCGTTCGCGCGACCAGTCGCAGGATGCGCCGAGGCGCTTCAGCTGGTTGACGATCGTGCCGCCCGACTTGGCCTTCCACTCCCAGACCTTGCCGACGAAGTCGTCGCGGCCCATGTCGCGTCGGCCCTGGTTGCCGCTCTCGGCCAGCTGGCGCTCGACGACCATCTGGGTGGCGATGCCGGCGTGGTCGGTGCCCGGCAGCCACAGGGCCGCCTTGCCGCGCATCCGCTCGAAGCGGATCAGCACGTCCTGCAGGGTGTTGTTCAGCGCGTGCCCGATGTGCAGCGAGCCGGTGACGTTCGGCGGCGGTATGACGATGGAGAACGGCTCGGCGTTCGGATCGTCGGTGGGCGCGAAGCCGCCGGAGTTCTCCCACGCTTGGTAGAGGCGCGGTTCTGCGGTCTTGGGATCGAAGGTCTTGTCGAGCATGGTGGCGGGGTTCTGGCTGAGCGGCTGCGATACCGCAAGTTCGTTGCCCTCCCCTTCTGGGGAGGGACAGGCGGCGGAGCCGCCAGGGTGGGGGGTGTGGGGCAGAGTCTGGGAGGTCGGGGAGGATCGTGACTCGCCCAGCCTGACCGCTGCGCGGTCTGTCCCTCCCCAGAAGGGGAGGGCGAGAGGCTAGCGTACTCGGCTGCGCGAGATGCGTTCGACTTCGGCCTGGACGGCCTCCTGCACGATGCCGGGCAGGTTGTCGTCGAGCCATTGCTGGAGCATCGGGCGCAGCATTTCGCGCACGACGTCCTCGAGCGTGCGGCCGTGGGCCGGCATGGCGATGGTGGCGGAGAGCTTGTCGAAGCTGGCGGCGGCGACGGCGGCGACCGACTCGCTGACCAGCGTCGGGGCCGGCGGCGGCGGCGGCGGTTCGTCGTCGGTGGGGGCCAGGACGTCGAGGTCGCCGTGGGTCTCAACCTTCTGGGTCAGCTCCAGGTCGTCGTCGTCTTCCTCCTCGGGCGCGGCGACCGCGACCGGTTCGGGCGGCGGCGCTTCGACCTCGGGTTCCGGCTCGGGCTCAGGCTCCGGGGCGGCGGCGACGGGCTCGGGTTCAGGCTCGGGTTCCGGCTCCGGAGCCGCCTCGGCGGCCGCGGGCGGAGCCGCGCCCTCCTCCGCCGCGGGGGTTTCGTCCTCGGAGATGATCCGCCGAATGGAGGCGAGGATCTCCTCCATAGTCGGTTCTTGAGAGGACTGTTCAGACATCGCCCGTGCCACCCGCGTTGACTCAGCGCCACGACCCTAGGCGCGCGGGACTAATCCTGCAATTTCCCCGCTAACACCGCGTCAACGCGACGCCGGGGCGGCCGCGACCGAAGGTTGCGGCTGGAGGCCCGGGCCGATCGGCTTTTCGACCGCCTTTTCGCTCGGCGTCTGCGCCGGCCACGGGGTCGCGGCCTGGTCCACGATGCCGATCGGCTCTTCCCACGGCACCCAGCCCCAGGTGATCCGCAGCTTCCGGAAATTCTTCGCCGCGTCGTACTGCGGCGCGGTCGGGATGAGGTTCTTGGCTTCCAGCCGGCCCATGGTGGCCAGCACGTTGGCGGCGGCGACGTACTCGTCGCGCCGCGAGGACACCGAGTTGAGTTCGGCCTGGCGCAGTTCCTGTTCGGCGTTCAGCACGTCGATGGTGGTGCGCAGGCCCACCTTCTGCTCCTCGTGCGTGCCTTCGGCGGCGATCCGGGCGGCCCGGACCTGCTCGTCGCTGGAGACGATGTTGGAGCGCGCCGCGATCAGCTGGCTCCAGAATTGGGTGATGCCCTGCAGCACGTTGCGGCGCACGCCCTCGATGGTGATCCGGTCGGCGTTGTTGCGGTCGGTGGCCTGGCGGATGCGCGAGGTGGTCAGGCCGCCGTTGAACAGCGGGACGGTGACCTGCACGCCCAGGCTGGTGCCGCGGGCGAAGAAGTCGCGATCCCAGATCTGTTCGCGGACCTGGTTGCGGAAATCGACGCTCGCCTGCGCGCCGACCGTGGGCATCCGCTCGGCCTTGGCGCCGGCGAGGCGCGCGCGGCTGGCCATTTCGGTGAACTGCTGGCCGCGCAGCTGCGGATTGAACTGCTCGGCGACCTTGTAGGCCTCGTCCGGATCGGTCGGCAGCAGGAACGCGAGCGACGGCTCCGGCGCGAGGTCGCCCGGGTTCTGGCCGACGAGGGTGGCGTAGGTCGCACGGCTGATCGCCAGCTGGGCGACAGCCGATTGATAGAGGGCCTGGGCCTGCGCTAGGCGGGCCTGCGACTGGGCGACGTCGGTGCGGGTCACTTCGCCCACGTCGAAACGGGCCTGGCTCTCCTTGAGCTGCTGGGTCAGCACCTCGACGTTGGTCTGGCGGATCCGGAGCGACTCCTGGTCGCGGCGGGTATCCGAATAGGCCTGGATCACCGAGGTCAGCAGCGAGGCCTCGACCCGGCGCAGGTTCTCGCGGCCCGCCAGAACGTCGGCGTTGGCGGCGTTGACAGAGGCCGAGACCCGACCGCCGGTCCACAGCGGCTGGGTGAAGGTGAGCGCGCCGCGGGTCAGGGCCGAGTCCGAACGGCCGGCGCCGTCGGGGATGCCGTCGCCGTTGCGGTCGAAGGCGCCGAGGGCCGACGCCACCCTGGCCGGCGTGGCCTGCTCGCTATAGCTCCAGCTGCCGGTGAAGCTGAGGGTCGGGCGCCAGCCGCTGCGGGCCTGGACCCAGGTCTCGTCCAGCGCCTTCTGGGTCTGGCGCTGCGCCTGCAGGGTCGGGTTGGTCGAGTAGGCCAGCGCGATCGCGTCGGCGAGGGTCTCGGACGACGCCGGGACCGCAGCGCCAGCGGCGCCTACACAAAGAGTCGCGGCCAACAGACGGCCACGGAAGTTCATCGGCATTCGTTATCCCCGATCTCGCGAGAGACGCGTTCTATATGCGTCGTCTGCCGTCTCGACCAAGCTCAGTCACCTTAAGCTTTTTTCACGCCGTCGTTTCGAAGGTGTTTCAAGGACACCTAGAAGGCGAAACCGTGTTGCGCCTCGAACCCTGCCAATACGGGCGAGAAACTGTCGAACAAGTCGCGGCGTCCGGTACCGTCGGCGGCCTTTACATACAGCACCGCCTGGCCGACCGGGCCCGACCGCTCGACCACGCCCAACCGTCCGTTTATCGCGAGTCGCGCGATCCACGCGTCCGGTACGCGCGCCACGGCGCCTTCGGCCACGACCATGTCGAACGGGCCGTCCGGCAGGTCCCCGCCCGCCTCGGCGCGGGTGACGCCGACGCCGAGGGTTTCGATGAGCGCGGCGGCGTAGGGCGCCGAGATCGCCAGCGCGGTCTCCCCCGGCATCGGCCGCAGCGCCTGCGCCAGCTTGGCGACGTCGCGGGGCTTCAGGAGCCAGCGGCCGGGCGCGTACTCGGCCTCGATGTCGGCATAGGCCAGGTGGGCCTTGCCGTCGGGCAGGAACTGTTCGCGCGGGAGCGCCCGCATGGCGTCGTGGATGCGCACGTCGGTGACGTCGGCGATGCGCACCTGGCTCTCCACCATGGTCAGGCGGGCGGCGGCGAAGTCGGCCATGGGGAATCCTTGGGCGCGGGCGGTCGTGGCGCGGGTTATAGGCGGCCTCGCGGGGAAGGCAATTGCGGCGCGGAGGCCCTTCTGTTAGGTCCGCCGCTCACCTCCGGCGGCCTGATGGCGGAGTGGTGACGCACCGGACTGCAAATCCGTGAACCCGGGTTCGATTCCCGGTCAGGCCTCCACCCCTTCCGCCCAGGGACGACAACGATGCGGCCCCCATCTTCGCCTTTAGCCGCCCTCCCCTTGCTGATCGCGGCGTTGGCGCTGCCCGCCGCCGCCCAGGACGAGACGCGCTACATCTCGGCCAAGGATCTCGCGGCGAAGGTGGCTAAGCTCGAGAACGGGCTGGCCACGGCCGCCCTGCCCAGCGGCCCGCAGGTGCTGATCGCCAGGCGCGACCGCACCGGGGAAGTCGAGGTGCACGCGAAGCTCGCCGACCAGTTCATCGTCCAGGACGGCACGGCCACGGTGCTGGTCGGCGGCCGCGTCGAGGGCGGCCGCGAGACCGCGCCGAACGAGCGCCGCGGCGGGGAGATCGTCGGCGGGACGCGCTATGCGGTCGGCCCCGGCGACGTGATGTGGATCCCCGCCGGCCTGCCGCACCAGGTGATCGTACCCGCGGGCAAGTCGTTCACCTACATCGTCGGCAAGCACGAGGCGAAGCAGCCCTAGGTTCCGCGGCGCCGGTGCGATAACCGGGGCCATGAGCACCGATCTTCCGCACGTCCTCGTCACCGGCTCGAGCCGCGGCATCGGCGCGGCGATCGCCGACGCGCTGGCCGGTCGCGCCCGCTACGTCGGCCACGCCAGCCGCGAGCAGACGGGCGTGGTGGCCGCCGACCTCTCCGATCCGCTCGGCGCCGAGCGGCTGTGGGACGAGGCCCTGCGGCTGCTGGATGGGCGGATCGACGTGCTGATCAACAACGCCGGGGTGTTCGAGGCGGTATCGGTCGATGCGCCGCTGGATGCGTGGCACGCGGCCTGGGCGCGGACGATGCAGATCAACCTGCAGGCCAGCGCCGACCTGTGCCGCCGGGCGGTCCTGCACTGGCGCGAGCGCGGCTGCGGCGGGCGGATCGTCAATGTCGCCAGCCGCGCGGCCTACCGCGGGGACTCGCCGGCGCACTGGCACTACGCGGCCTCGAAGGCCGGGATGGTCGGGATGACCAAGTCGATCGCCCGCGGCTATGCAGCCCAGGGCATCCTGGCGTTCGGGGTCTGCCCCGGCTTCACCATGACCGGCATGGCCGAGGACTATCTGGCCAGCCGCGGCGGCGACAAGCTGCTGGCCGACATCCCGCTGGGCCGGGTGGCGACCACGGACGAGGTGGCCGCGACTACGGTCTGGCTGGCGCTTGACGCCCCCTCGTCCATGACCGGCGCAATTGTCGATATCAACGGCGCCAGTTTCGTGCGATAAATTACTCTCGTAATATTTCCGTGACTAACCCTGATCGCGAACCGCGAACGTAGTGGGGAGTAACGGATGACCGGGAGTGAAACGATGCCGACCCCTCGCCTGCGCGTCTTCGCCATGGCCGGCCTGACCGCCATCGCCAGCCAGCCCACGACCGCCCAGCCCCGCTACGCCGACGGTGTTGCTGGCCCGGCCTCCTGCGAGGCCCTGGGCTTCGCGCCGCCGCGCCAGCGCGACGCCTACTCCAGGCGCGCTGTCCCGCCGCCGACCTACGCGGCGCCGGCCATGGCCATACCGCCGCTGCCCGTTCCGCCCGTGCAGCCGCGCGGGCCCGCGCCGCCGCCTGTGCCGCGCGTCGAGCGGCGGATCGAGGAGCCCCGGGCTCCCCCGCCATCGGCGCAGTCCAGCATCTCCGAGGTGGTCGTGACGGCGCAGAAGCGCGCCGCCGGCGCCCTGCAGAGCGCGCCCGTCGCCCGCTACGCGCCGGCGCCCTATCCGTCGCCCCGCACGCTGCCGGACACCGAGCGCTATCCCAACGCCCAGGCCAACCCGATCCATCAGACCGCGCAGGATCCGGTCTCGACCTTCTCCGTGGACGTCGACACCGCCGCCTACACCAACGTCCGGCGCTTCCTGAACGACGGCGTGCGGCCGCCGACCGACGCGGTGCGCGTCGAGGAGCTGGTGAACTACTTCGACTACGGCTACGCGCGGCCGGCCGACCGTACGAACCCCTTCCTGTCCTACGTGGCGCTGGCCCCCTCGCCCTGGTCGGCGCAGCGGCAGATCCTGCACATCGGCATCCAGGGCTACGATCTCACCCGCGCCGCCCAGCCGCCGCTGAACCTGGTGTTCCTGATCGACACCTCGGGCTCGATGAGTTCCGACGACCGGCTGCCGCTGGCGAAGAAGTCGCTGAACCTGCTGATCGACCAGCTGCGGCCGCAGGACCGCGTGGCGATGGTGGCCTACGCGGGCTCGGCCGGCGCGGTGCTGGCCCCCACCGACGGGCGACAGAAGCTGAAGATGCGCTGTGCGCTGGAGGCGCTCGGCGCCGGCGGTTCGACGGCCGGCGGCCAGGGGCTGGCGCTGGCCTATGCCCTGGCGCGGGAGAACTTCGACCCCAAGGCGGTCAACCGGGTGATCCTGCTGACCGACGGCGACTTCAACGTCGGCGTCTCGGACCCCGCCAAGCTGAAGGACTTCGTCTCCGACAAGAGGAAGACCGGCGTCTACCTGAGCGTCTACGGCTTCGGCCGCGGCAACTACAACGACACCATGATGCAGGCGTTGGCGCAGAACGGGAACGGGACGGCCGCCTACGTCGACGGGCTCCAGGAGGCCCGCAAGCTGTTCCGCGAGGACTTCACCAAGTCGCTGTTCCCGATCGCCGACGACGTAAAGATCCAGGTGGAGTTCAACCCGGCGCAGGTTAGCGAGTACCGGCTGATCGGCTACGAGACCCGCATGCTGGCGCGGGAGGACTTCAACAACGATCAGGTGGACGCCGGCGAAGTCGGCGCGGGCGCCTCGGTGACGGCGCTGTACGAGATCACCCCGGCGGGCGCACCGGGCTCGGCCGACGCGCTACGCTATGGCCGGCGCACCGCGGCCCCGGCCGCGCCGGGGGGCGAGCTGGCCTACCTGAAGATCCGCTACAAGCTGCCGGGCGAGGCGCGCTCGCGGCTGATCGAGCGGCCCGTCACCCGCGGCGAGGCGGTTCCCAGCCTCGCGGCCGCGCCTGAGCCCACGCGCTGGGCCGTCGCCGTGGCGGGCTTCGGCCAGAAGCTGCGGCGCGACCCGCGGGTCTCCGACGCCTTCGGCTGGCGTGACATTGTCCAACTAGCCCAGACGGGCCGCGGCGCCGATCCGTACGGCGAGCGCGCCGAGTTCGTGCAACTCGTCCGCGCCGCCCAGGAGGCGCGCGGCCTCAACGAGGACTAGCCGAGGCGGACGAGGCCCATCTTCGCCAGCAGCCCGGCCGAGCGGACCACGGCGCCGAGGTTGGACCCCATCGTCGCTGCGGCGTCGCCGACCGTCACCGGGCCCGCCAGCGCGAGGGCCAGCAGCGGGGCCGTGATCGACCGCGGCATGGCGAGCTCGGAGAACAGCGGGTGGTCCGAGACCTGCTCGAAGCGGGCCATCGAGGCGCCGTCGAGGGCGGTCAGCCGCGTGGCCGGGGTGATCTTCGAGGTCGGGTAGTGGCCGAACGCCGCGAAAGGGTCGAGCCGGCGCGGCGTCACGGTGGGCGCGGCGGCCCAGCGGGCCATCGCCTCCGGATCGGCCAGCGCGTGGCGCCGGCGCGCGGCGAGGTCGGCCCACAGGGCTTGGTATGCGCGGTAGACGACGGGCCAGTCGTAGGTCTCGCGCGCGTGCTGGCGGGCCGCCTCGCCCATCTTGCGCCGCAGCGGCGGGTTGGCGACCAGGACGCTGACGCAGTCGCAGAGCTCGGCCAGATCCATGGAGGTCGCCGCCGCGGCCGCCCAGCAGTAGAGGTCGTAGTCCACCGTCCCGACCTCGAAGGCCGCGGCCAGCGCCTGCCCCGCCCCTTCGGTCGGCGCCCAGGTGGCGATGCGGAAGCCGTCGACGCCGTTGCGGACCGTGTCGCGATAGCCGTTCCAGTCGCTGACGATCAGCGGCAGCCCGGCCGCCTTGGCCTCGATCGGCGTCAGGCCGAAGGTCTCCTGGATTCCGTCGGACAGCGAGAAGAACAGGTCGGCCGCCGCCCAGGCGTGGCGGCGCGGCCCGGCGATCCGCCCATCGACGAAGATCGTCCGCACGGACGGCGCGAACTCGGCGGCGCCGCGGACGAAGGCGTCCTCGACGAAGGGCGTCGCGGCCCAGCCGCACATGATCAGCGCCACCCGCTGGCCGGTGCGCTCCGCGGCGGCCTGCAGCGCCTGGTACATCGGGAGCGGGTGCGCCTTGCCGTGGAACAGCAGCCGCCCGACGTAGAGGCCGACGACCTCGTCCGGCTCCAGCCCCAGCGCAGCGCGCGCCGCTTGGCGGTCGTCGTCGGTGAAGTCGAAGTCCGCGCAGTGGACGCCCAGCGGGATGATGGGTAGCTGCGGGCCCTCGATGCGCACCGCCTTGCCCAGGCGCCAGCGCAGGTAATCGGCCTCGGCCGCCTGGACGCGGCGGATCGTCTCCAGCACGGCGCTCGAGGTGCAGACCAGGGCGTCCCAGGGGGCCACCGGCTCGCGCAGCAGGTCGGCGGTCGCGTCCATGCTGGTCGTGCTGGCGGTGGTGTGGGTGACGCCGCACAACGAGAACGCCGCGATCCCCTCACGCAGCCGCAGGCGGGCGAACGTCGGCACGGTCACGTCGCCGAGGTAGAGGACCCGCGATCCCATGCCGGACAGCGGCCTGAGCGCGGTCCCGACGACAGCCTCGGTGCGGGCCGCCGGGTCGATCTCGCGCACGATGGCGTCGAAGCCGCGCGCGGCCTCGGGCGTCGGCGCATAGCCGTAGACCGGCTCCTCGCCCCGCGCCGCCACCGCCGCCCGCAGGAAGCCGTGTCCGGCGGTATGACGGCCCATCAGCCGCGGCCGCGAGATGTCGTAGCCGTCCGGCTCGGCGCGCAGGATCGCTGAGGTCTGTGGAGGCGGCGGCACGGCGGGTCACTAGCCGCCGCGGGTAGCCAGGTCTAGCGCGAGGCGAGGCGCTGGATGGCCTCGGCCAGGATCGGGCGCTGGCCCTTGTGGATCTTCACGGCCGCTGTGGCGGCGTCGAACCAGCCGGCGCGGTCGACCTCCGGGAAGCTCTGGCGGCGGCCGGACCGCGGCGGCCACTCGATCTCGAAGGTGTTCGAGGTGATCTCGGCGACGTCGAGATCGGCCTCCACCAGCCAGACGTGGATGCGCTTGCCGGAGGCGGCGACGGGCTTGAGCGGCTCGGGCTCGCCCTCGATCGCCCGGCCCAGTTCCTCGGCGAACTCGCGCCGCGCCGCGGCCCAGCCATCCTCGTCCGGCTCCACCAGGCCCTTCGGGATCGACCAAGCCTCGGCATCCTTGCCGGCCCAGAACGGACCACCGGGATGCACCAGCAGGAACTCAGGCCCGCCCGGCCGCCGGCGCCACGCCAGGACGCCGGCGCTGATCGGCGCCGTCATCAGTCCATCAGGCGCTGCTGGAGGTAGGTGTACTCCAGCGCCGCGCGCAGGGCGCGCTCGTTGAGGTTGGCGGCGGCCGCGTGCCCGCCGTCGATGTTCTCGTAGTAGAGGTAGTCGTAGCCGTACTCCTTCAGCCGCGCGGCGGCCTTGCGGGCGTGGGCCGGATGGACGCGGTCGTCCTTGGTGGACGTCTCGATGAACACCCGCGGATACGGCTGGCCGGACTTCAGGTTCTGGTACGGCGAATAGCTCATCAGCATCGCCCGCTCGGCCGGGACCTTGGGGTCGCCGTATTCGCCGATCCAGGACGAGCCGGCGCCGATGTGGTCGTAGCCGATCATGTCGAACAGCGGCACCTGGATGACGATGGCGTTGTAGAGCTCCGGGTGCTTGGTCAGCGCCACGCCCATGAGCAGGCCGCCGTTGGAGCCGCCGACGATGCCCAGCTTCTTCGGGTTGGTGATCTTGCGCGCGATCAGGTCCTGGCTGACCGCGAAGAAGTCGTCGTAGACGGCCATGCGCTTCAGCTTCAGACCCGCGTTGTGCCAGCGGGGCCCGAACTCGCCGCCGCCGCGGATGTTGGCGACCGCATAGACGCCGCCCTTGTCCAGCCACAGCTTGCCGACGAAGCCGGAGTAGCCGGGCGACTGGCTGACCAGGAAGCCGCCGTAGGCGTTGAGCAGCGTCGGGTTGGAGCCGTCCAGCTTCACGTCCTTCCGGTGAACGACGAAGTACGGGACCTTGGTGCCGTCCTTCGAGGTGGCCCAGAACTGGTCGACGGCATAGCGGCTGGCGTCGAAGCGGTCGGGCAGCGCGCGCAGCTTCTGGGCCGGGCCACCGGCGGCGTCGACCAGCCATTGGGTGGAGGGCGTCAGGTAGCTGGCGGCCGTGACCACCAGGCGGTTGTCATCGTCGGAGGCGGAGTCGACCTGGATCGTGGAGTCCTTCGGCAGGTCCAGCGTCGTCGAGGTCCAGCGGCCGCCGTCTCGCTTCAGGCTGAGGACCTGGCCCTTGACGTTGTCCAGCAGGACGACGGCGAGGCGGTCCCTGGTGGTCGCCACCTGCTCCACCGACTGGCTCAGGGTCGGCCGGATCACCAGGCTGGGTTTCAGCGCGCCGGGCGCAGCCTTCACCGCGGCGAGGTCGAAGTCGACGAGGTCACCTTCGTTGAACCCCTTGGCGAGCCAGGGCTCCTCAAGGCTCACGACGAGGCGGCCGGACACGTAGCCCTGCAGCGACGACTTCTTCGGCAGATCGAGGCGCACGGCCTTGTCGCCGGCCAGCAGGTAGTACTCGGCGTTGAAGGTGTCCAAGGGCCGCTGGATGACCACCGCGGCGACCTTGCCGTCCGGCTCGGTCAGCACGGCGGAGGAGACGCCGTAGCCGCCGTCGGCCTTCGTGCCGCGGAACACCTCCTTGGCTGCCGACAGCGGCTGACCGCGCTTCAGGATCTTGGCGATGAACGGATAGCCGGAGGTGGTGACGTCGGCCTTGGTCCAGTCGGTGACGACGAACAGGGTGTCCTTGTCGATCCAGTCGAAGCGGTGCTTGCCCTCAGGCAGGCGGAAGCCGCCGTCGACGAACTTGCCGGTCTGCGTGTCGAACTCGCGCACCTCGACGGCGTCCTTGCCGCCGTTGGAGAGGTTGACCAGGCAGTAGCGGTCGTCCGGCGGCAGGCACGCGGCGCCCTTCCAGACCCAGTTGGCGTTCTCGGCCTTGGAGAGCGCGTCGAAGTCGATCAGCACCTTCCAGTCGGGACTGCCGGACCGGTAGCTGTCGATGCTGGTCGTGCGCCAGACGCCGCGAACGTGCTCGGCGTCCTGCCAAAAGTCGCGGAAGGCGCCGTGGCCGGCGAAGCCGATGTTGGGGATGCGGTCCTTGGCGGTGGCGATCTTGACGGCGTCGGCATAGAGGCCGGCGTAGCGAGGGTCGGTCTCCAGCTGCGGCAGCGATCGCGCGTTCTCGGCCTTGGCGAAGGCCAGGGCTTTCGCGCCCTCGGCCTCCTCCATGTAGGTATAGGGATCGGCGTCCCTCGACGGCGCGGGCGCGGCCGCCATCAGGAAGGCTCCGGCGACCAGGGTCGCGGCGTGGGCAAGGCGCATGGTGGATGGGCTCTCGATGGCACGATTGCGCCGGACGCTAGCCCGAGCTTGGGCCAGCGTCACCACCGGTGCTGCGAGCGGCGTCAGGCGAAGCCGACGAGGCCCACGTAGGCCAGCGGGATGGCCGAGACGATGACCGCGGCGAGGCCCAGCAGCAGGCGGCGCAGGCGCTGCCGGGGCCGGATCTGGGTCTCGTAGACGAACGCATAGTCGAGGCTGGTCATGGCGGGCTCCTGATCTGATGGAGCCAGGCTAGGACGATGCTACGTCAAATCCGGTCGCACCTTTCGGCGACTCGATCACGCGCCGTGTGCGCGGGCGGCGGCCGCCAGTTCGCCCCGCATCATGGACTGCAGCGCCGGCGGTTCCTGGATCTCGATCCGGTCGCCCCAGGTGAAGAGGTGCCAGGCCAGTTCGCGCATGCCGCTGGCGCGGAACCGGATGATCACGCTGCCGTCCGGCGCCTCCTCCACCTTCTGGCGGGCATGGAAGCGCCAGCGCAGGCCGTCCTCGCGGCCCTCGGGCAGCACGCGCAGCACCACGTCCTCGGTGTCGTCCTGGTAGATGCCGAAGCTCTCGTCGGCGTAGGCCTGCAGCGAGAAGTCCTCCGGCGGCGCGCCGGCCTGACCGGTGACCTCCACATCGAACACCCGGTCGAGGCGCCAGTTGCGCGGGCCGGTCCCGGTCCCAGCCTCCTCCGCCACGAGGTAGTTCGAACGTCCGAACAGGATGCCGTAGGGGATCACCTCGCGGGTGCGCCCCGGCGCGGAACCGCCTTCGTAGCGGAAGCGCAGGGTGGAGAGCCCCTTCAGGGCCTCACGGACAGCCGCCAGCACCGTCTCCTCCTCGAACGGGCGCGGACCGGCGGTGACGGCGATGGTCTCGGCCTGCAGCAGGGCCTCCAGGTCCGGGGCGAGGCGGCGGCGCGCGGCCGCGCGCATGGCCGACAGCACCTTCTGCTCCAGCGAGCGCAACGCGGCGGCGCGGCCGTGGGCGCCCTGGCGGTCCATCAGCTCGGCGGCGGCGGTGATGGCGGCCAGCTCTTCTGCCGTCGGGGATTGGAAAAGGCCATCGAGGCCGGACGGGATGCGGAAGCGCTTGTTGGGCCACTCTTCGATGACCTCGAGCGTGGGGAACACCTCCCAGACGGCGTCGCGCATGCGTTCGGCGGTGCGCCGGGCCACCGCCATCCGCTCGGCGATCTCATCCAGCGTCAAGCCCTCGGCCGTGGAGGCGAGGAGCCGCGCCAGCTCCAGGATCTTCGCGCCTTTCTCATGCCGCATGGAATGCTACGTCCGTTTTTGTCGTACCACGCGGACAAAATCAGAACCATCGAGATTCCGCAACGCCCAAGAAGGAGTTCGCACCGATGGCTTCGACCTTCCAGACCCGCCGCCCGCGCTTCGCCACCGAGTTCCCGCGTCCGCGCCCGGACTTCGGCGCCCCCGGCCGCCGCGGCTTCAGCCCGCGCCCGGTGCAGGTCCCGCAACCCGAGCGCCCTGCCCCGCCGCCGGCCGCGGTGGTCGACGCTGTGCTTCGATATCACGACGTGGCGCTGGACCAAGGCGGCGACCGTACCCTGCTGCGGCTCTCGGAGCGGCGCCTGCAGGAGCCCGAGGTGAGGTCGGCCCTGGGCATCCAGCTCCCCCGCGCCGCCCGCGTCGCCATCCTCTGGAACGAGCGCGAAAGCGAGATCATCCGGGTGCTGGAGGCGGCGTAGGGCCTCGTCGCCGAGGTGCATGGCTTGCTGTATGTATCATGACGTGATACGGCTCTCGGCGTCTACATGGATGGGTGCCCTTGGCGATCCAGAGCTTTCGGACCGACGATCTCGCGGAAATCGCCGCGGGGCGTCGTCCGGGTCGGCGATTTCCTTCGGACCTGATCCGCGTCACGCAGCGAAAGCTCGCAATGCTTGACGCGGCCAACCGGCTCGACGACTTGCGTGCGCCGCCTGCCAATCACCTTGAGGCGCTCCACGACGATCGCGCCGGGCAGCACTCCATCCGCGTAAACGACCAGTTTCGGCTCTGTTTCGTCTGGACGGCGGCAGGACCGGAGGCGGTCGAGTTCGTTGACTACCACTAGCCCCAACGGGGAGCCCATGGAGGATGAGGTGGCAGGAAAGACGGTCCCCGGCGTCGCCGAGAGCTCCGCAGATTGGCGTGATGAAGACATCCTCCTCACGCCGGTGCACCCGGGCGAAGTCCTTCTAGAGGAGTTCATCCGCCCGCACGGGTTGTCTCCGATCCGCCTTGCGGCCCGCCTTGGTGTGCCGCGAACCCGCATCGAACGGCTAGTCGCCGGAGAAACGCGGATCACCGAGGACACCGCACTCCGCCTCGAGCGACTGTTCGGAGCTTCGGCGGAGTTCTGGCTCGCACTCCAGGCTAAGCACGATCTCATTCTTGCGCGCCGGACCGGGGAAGTAGCGCTACGGGCCATCACGCCCCTGGCCTGACTAGGCGTTCAGAGTTTCCGCACGCTCCTCGCCCGCCGACCACGTCGCACCGGCCGCCGCGGCTATGACGGCAGCCACGCCCAGAACCTGTGCCAAGGACAGCCGCTCCTGCAGCAGGATCAGGCCGGATAGGCAGCCGAACGCAGGCTCCAGGCTGGTGAGCACGGCGAAGGTGCGGCCCGGCATGCGGGCCATGGCGAAGAGCTCCAGCGAGAACGGGATCACCGTGGAGAACAGCGCCACGACCGCCGCGAGCGGAAGCAGCGCCGGCGTCAGCAGCGCGCTTCCGCCCTCCGCCACGCCGACCGGCAGGACCAGCACGGCCGCGATGGCGGTGGAGAGGCCGGCGACAACGGTACCGGGCAGGGCGGCGGTGCGCCGGCCGAAGAGGATGTAACCCGCCCAGCCCAGCGCAGCGCCCAGCGCAAAGGCGACGCCGATGGGGTCGATGCGCTCGCCGCCCGTCATCCCCTGCCCCACCAGCGCCCAGACCCCGGCGGCGGCGAGGACCGCCCAGACCAGATCGCGGGGCCGGCGGGATCCGAACAGGGCCACGCCCAAGGGCCCCAGGAACTGGATGGCGATCGCCACACCCTGCGGCAGGCGCTCGAGCGCCCCGTAGAACAGCGCCACCGCGCCGCCGGCGGAGACACCCAGCCCGACGATCGCGACCCACGGCGCATCTTTCGGCAAGCCGCGCCACGGCCGGGTCAGCGCCAGGAGCATCAGCGCCCCCATTGTCAGACGGACCGCCGCCGCGCCCAGGGCCCCCATCACCGGGAACAGCTGCTTGGCGAAGGAGGCGCTGACCTGGAACGCCGCCATGGCCAGGATCACGGCGGCGATGGGGATCAGGAGGCGGCGCATCAGCCGGCGGGCGGCGGCGTCCCCTCGGGACGGTAGCTGGGCTGGTCGATGGCGATCTGATCGCGGGCCATGGCGGTGAGCACCGAAAGGAGCCCGGACGTCTCGACCGTCAGCTCGCCGGAGCGGATTCGGTCGCAGAGTTCGGCGTTCAGGTCCTCGAAGGCGCCTTCGTGGCCCAGCACACCAGCCATACCGGCGACCGCCGCGGCCTCGGCCGCCGGGCCTTGGGTCAGTTCGCGGTAGATCGTGGCCATGGCGTTGGCGGCGACGCGGGCGAGGAAGGCGTTGCGGGGGTCGAGCGTGGGGCGGATCTCGTCGATCCAGAGGCGTACGGATTCGGCCAGTTCCTCGGTCTTCGGATGGGTGATCACAGGCCTTCCTCCAGCAAGACCACCAGGTCGGCCTCGGTCTCGGAGACGCGCCTGCCGATCATCGGCCGCTCCACCGACTTCACCAGCCCGTCGCGCCAGCTCAGGTACATGCCCAGGCACATGACGCCCCAGCGCAGCGACCCCAGCATCTGCCAGAACCGCACGCGGCTGAGCGCGATCGGCTCGCCGCCGGCGTCCGCGTAGCCGGCCAGCAGGTCCGCGTAGTCGCCGAAGCCGCCGACCGGTCGGTCCGGCCGGCCGAAACGCCAGGAGTTGGTGCAGATCCAGCCCATGTCCTCGGCCGGGTCGCCAAGGTGCGCCAGTTCCCAGTCGAGTACGGCGGCGACGCCGATCTCCGGGTCGAACATGATGTTCCCGTTGCGGAAGTCGCCGTGCAGCAGGATCGGCTCGACCGGGGCCAGCATGTGCTTGCGCAGGTACTGGAAGGCGAGCTCGAGGATCGGCCGCTGGGCGCCGCTGGCGATGTAGCTCTCCCAGTAGCGATCGAGCTCGCCCTGGGCGTCGGAGACCTTCAGGTTCAGGCCCGCCGGCGGGGTCGTCGCGTGGATCGGGACCAGCGCCGCGCCGCACTGGCGCGCCAGCTGCGGCCGCACGGCATCGAAGCGCGGATCGGAGGTGATCTTGCGACCCAGGGTCTCGCCGCCGACGCGGACCATGACGTAGGCCTCGCCCAGGCCATCAGCCTCGTCGCACACGTGGCGGACCTTGGGCGCGCGGGCGCCGTTGGCGCCGGTGGCCTGGATCAGGGCGGCTTCGGTCTGCAGGCTGATCGAGCGCGCCGTTTCGGGGTCGTAGGCGATGGCGCGGCGGCGCAGGATCAGGCTCTCCGGCCCGCCGGCGCCCTCGAACCCGAACGCCCACGTCTCCATGCTGGCGCCGCCCGACAGGCGCTGCGCCTCGGTCAGTTTCGCGCCCGTCCCGCCCAGCCGTTCGGCGAGCTTTTCGAGGCCTGCGCGGACATCCACACCCGTGACCATACGGAACCTTCGCGTTGGTCTAATCTGGCCGCGATCTGGCGGAGGAACGGCGGGCTTGTAAACGCCTCCCTCACGTCAACCGCCTGAGAGCGGCGACGAAAACGCGCGTTGGGAGAAACGGCATGGACTTCAACATCCCCAAGGACATCCAGGACTACCTGGACGAGCTCGACCGGTTCATCGACGACGTGATCATGCCGCTGCAGCGCGCGGACGATAACGACCGCTTCTTCGACCACCGCCGCGAGCACGCCCGCACCGACTGGGACAACGACGGCCTGCCGCGTCCGGAGTGGGAGCAACTGCTGGCCAAGGCCCGCAAGCTGGCCGACGAAGCCGGCCACCTGCGCTTCGCCTGGCCGAAGGAGATGGGGGGCAAGGGCGGCAGCCAGCTGGCCATGGCCATCATCCGCGAGCACCTGGCGGCCAAGGGCCTGGGCCTGTTCAACGACCTGCAGACCGAGCACTCGATCGTCGGCAACAACCCGTTCGTGCTGATGTTCAAGGAGTTCGCGACCAACGAGCAGTACGACCGCTACGCCGACGACCTCCTGAACGGCCGCATGCGCACCGGCTTCGGGCTCACCGAGCCGAACCATGGCTCCGACGCCACCTGGATGGAGACCCGCGCCGTCCCGCACGAGAAGGACGGCAAGCCCGGCTGGCTCATCAACGGCGAAAAAATGTGGACGACGGGGATGCACGTCGCGAACTACGTGATGTGCTTCGCGCGGACCTCAGGCAAGGACGGCGACGCCGTCGGCATCACCTGCTTCATCGTCCCGGCCAACTCTCCCGGTCTGAAGATCGAAGAGTACATGTGGACGTTCAACATGCCGACGGACCACCCGCGGATCAGCTTCACCAATGTCTGGATCCCGGAGGACAGCTACTGGGGGCAGATCGACCGGGGGCTGGGGATCGGGCAGAGCTTCGTGCACCAGAACCGGATCCGTCAGGCGGCCTCGTCGCTGGGCGCGGCGCAGTTTTGTGTCAATGAATCCGTGCGTTACGCCCGCGAGCGCAAGCCGTTCGGCAAGGCGCTGGCGGAGAACCAGGCGATCCAGTGGCCGCTGATCGAGCTGCAGACCCAGTGCGAGATGCTGCGGCTGCTGATCCGCAAGACCGCCTGGCAGATGGACAACATGGAGCACAAGGAGATCGAGCGGACGATCTCGGACAAGGTGTCCATGTGCAACTACTGGGGCAACCGGCTGGTCTGCGAGGCCGCCGACCGGGCGATGCAGGTGCACGGCGGCATCGGCTATTCGCGGCACAAGCCCTTCGAGCACATCTTCCGCCACCACCGCCGCTACCGGATCACCGAGGGCTCGGAGGAGATCCAGATGCGCAAGGTGGGCGCCTACCTGTTCGGCTATCTCGGGCCAAAGCGGCAGGATCCGTTCTTCAAGGCACACAACGAGGCGGAAAAGGCGGCCCGGGAGGCGGCCTACGTGCAGCCGGTTCCGGCGCGCCCGTGACGAGCGACCGGCGCCTGGCGGTCTACGGATCGCTGGCGCCGGGCAAATCCAACCACGGCCAGATGGCCGGACTGCGCGGGACGTGGACGCCCGGGACGGTGCGCGGCTGGCTGGTCGAGAGCGGCTGGGGCGCGGCCCAGGGCTATCCGGGGCTGCGGCCCGATCCGGCCGGACCGGAGGTGGCGGTGCAGGTGTTCGCCAGCGACGACCTGCCGGCGCACTGGGCCCGCCTCGACGCCTTCGAGGGCGACGAGTACGAGCGAGTGGAGATCGAAGCGAGCACGGAGTCGGGACCCGTGAGCGCGCAGATCTACGCCCTGCGGCCAGAACCGGACTGAGGCGCGCCTACTGGATGGGGGAGTCGCCGGGCGGGAGCTGGACGACGCCCTCGGGCTCGACGGCCTGGACGCCGGGCAGGTGCTGCAACGCCGCGATGCGGTCGGCGGGGATGTGGCCGCGCAGCATGCCGAGGTTCGGCAGGGCCTCGATGCCCTCGAGGCCCAGACCGGCCGCCTGATCCTGCACCGCGGCGAGCGCGGCGGGGTCGTGCAGGGTGACGATGACCGAGGTCCGGCTCATGCCTCCTAGATAGGCCTCGCCCCGCCGCGAGGCCAGCTAGGCCGCAGTCACTACAGCGGCGCCTGGACGAGGCCCGCGCCGATCTCGCCGCGCCGGGTCGCCTGGCTGGGCAGCGCGCGGCACTTCTGGATCAGCAGGTTCTTCAGCGCCTGGCCGCGGTTGGCGGCGGCCGCCTGGACGTAGAGCGCGGCGATGCCGGCGACGTGCGGCGTGGCCATGCTGGTCCCGGCGATGGTGTTGTAGCGCTGCGGCATCAGCCAGCTGGAGTAGACCTCGACGCCGGGGCCGCAGAGGTCGGGGCCCTTCACCCCCGGCGCTATGGCCTTGATCCGGTTCGAGAACGAGGCGGTGGCGAGGTTCTTGTCGATGGCCGCGACCGTGAGCACCGACGGCGAGTTGCCGGGCGTGCCGACCGCGCCGGTGTAGGGCGCCGGGCGCGCCGCCTCGTTGCCGGCGGCGACGATCAGCAGGCAGCCGGCCGCCAGCGCCCGCTGCGCGGCCGCCTCGTAGGCCTGGCTGTAGGGCGGGGCGCCGACCAGCCACGGCGCGCCCAGCGACATCGAGATCACCTGGCACCCCTGCCCGATCGCCCAGTCGATGCCCTGCAGGATGTTGAAGTCGCCGCCGCGGCCGGTGTCGTCCAGCACCCGGCCGACGAACAGCTGCGCCTCATGGGCGACGCCGTAGCGCGGCCCCTGCTTCGGCTTGCGGATGCCGGCGGCGGTGCCCAGGCAATGGGTGCCGTGGCCGACGCCGTCGTGGAACGGCGTGTGGTCGCCGACGAAGTTCTTGGTTGTGATGTTGCGCCCGGCGAAGTCCGGGTGATGCAGGTCCAACCCGGTGTCGAGGACGCACAGTTTCACCCCAGCGCCGGTCAGGTGCGAGGTGCGCGCGCCGGTGGCGTCCAGGCCCCAGGTGACCGCCTGGGTCTTCATGGCCTCGACGTCGCCGCCCTCGGCCTCGGCGACCTCGCCGTCCAGCAGCCGCCCGGTGATCGAGGCGATCGCGTCGCGCCAGCCGGCGATGTACTCCGGCCCGCCGGCCATGGTGCTGTTGATCCGCTCGGGCTCCATCGAGACCACGGCGTCGGAGGCCTCGGCCATCTCCACCATCCGCGCCTGATGCTCGGAGGTGGGCGGGTCGACGAGCACGACCCCGATGTTCGGCAACTGGATCTGGCCGCCGGGGGGCATCGGCTGCGGGTGGTCGGTGACGATCGGGCCGACCTGCGCCATGCCCATGGACGACAGCTGCTCGGAGACCTCCTCGTGCGCGTCCGCCTTGGTGGTGATCAGGTAGCGGCCGGTGAAGCGGCCCGCGGCGCGGCGTTCGCGTTCCTGCGGCGCCTCGTAGATGAGCTTGTCAGGCATCGGTCAGCCTCCGTCGAGCGGCGACCCGCGCCGCAGCCTGTGCGCCCGGAAGCGATACGTTTGTGCAGGAAGGTCAGACGCCAGCCGGACACAACTTCGGATATCAGTTGTGCAACCGAGAGGCGTAGTCAACGGTGAAGCTGAGCGCCGACCCTTCGGGCGTCGTGGCGCGCCAGCGCCGTCCAATTTAACCGCAGAGGGCGCAGAGATCGCGCAGAGGACGCTGAGGAGCGGCTTCACCTCTCTGCGATCTCCGCGAGACCTCTGCGCCCTCTGCGGTCAAGACAGCGCCTGCGGCGCGCTCGGCCCCCCCTCCATCGTCATCCCGCGGCTCGTCCACGGGATAACGGCTGGGTAGTGACTAGCCCTAGCCGGCGTTCCCGTAGAGCCGATCGAACACCGGCGGCAGGCTGGCGGGGAGGCCCAGGAGGGGGCCGGAGGAGAGGAGGAGGACGACCTCGTCGCCGGCGAGGCGGCTGAGGGCGTCGGTGGCCGCCTGAGCGGTCTCGACGCCTTCGACCGGCGTTCCGGTCGCCGCGACCCGGGCCAGGATCTCGTCGAAGCCGGACTGGTTGTGGCCGGCCTCCCCGTGATGCGGCGGCGGGATAACCAGCACGCGGGCCACGCCCTCGAAGACGGTGTCGTACCAGGGCAGCGCGTCGCGGTTGCGCCAGGAGAAGGTATGCGGCTCGAACACCACCGTCAGGGGCCGCGTGGGATAGTGCAGCAGCATCGCCTCGATGGCCGAGCGGGCCTTCTCGTAGGACGAACCGAAGCCCTCGATGACCGGGATGGCGGAGCGCTGGGTCATCCGGTCGAGCCGGCGCCGGATGCCGGCGAAGCTCTCCACCGCGCGGACCAGGGCGTCCTCGGAGACCAGGCCGCGTTCCAGCAGGTAGGCGGCGACGCCCACGATGTTCTCGATGTTGTGCTCGCCGAGGAGCGTGGTGGCGACCGGGATGCGCCGGCCGCCCGGCCCGACCAGGGTGAAGCGTGACGTCTCGCCGTAGGCGACGCCCTGCGAGTACCAGCCGTCGCAGGGCGCGGTGTCGTACCAGACGATGCGGGCGGCGGTTTCGCGGGCGATGGCGCGGATCGGCGCGCTCTCGCGGGTGACCAGCAAGCCCTCGGCGGGCAGCAGGCGCAGGAGCTCGCGGAAGGGCGCCTCGTAATCGGCGAAGGTCGGGAAGACGTTGACGTGGTCGTGGACCAGCGAGGTCAGCAGCACGTCGCGTGGGTGATAGAGCACGAACTTCGAGCGGCGGTCCGTCCCCGACACGATGTACTCGTCGCCTTCCAGGATCACCTCGGGCGCGCTCCCCCAGTGGCCGGTGTCGGGCAGCGAGGGCGAGATGGCGCCGATCATCCAGCCCGCGTCGCGGCCCGCCTCGCGCAGGATGTGGGCCAGAAGGGCCGTGCAGGTGGACTTGCCGAACGAGCCGGCGACGACGGTGTTGGCGCGGCCGCGGGTCGCCTCCCCCACCAGCTCCGGGAAGGTGGTGATTCGAACGCCCCGGGCCCGGGCGGCCTGGACCTCGACGTTCGATTCGCCGCCCAGCTTGGCGCTGGCGCCCAGCACCAGGAGGTCCAGGCCGGGCGCGAGGTTGGCGGGATCGAAGCGCCAGGCGACCGGGAACCCCAGGCCCTCGACGTAGGTCGACATCGGCGGGAAGACGTCCTCGTCCGAGCCGGTGATGGCGTGCCCCGCCTCGCGCATCATCAGGGCGGCGGCGGCCATGCCCGCGCCCGCGATGCCGGTGAAGTGGATGCGCATGGGCTCCGTTGATCGGCCGATCCGCCCGCCCCGTCCAGCCCCGCCCGGCATACCCGCGTTCAGGCTCCGCGACAGCGTTAAGCCGCCCTTAACCATCAGGGCAGATTCTTAACGGCGTCTTCTTCGAAGACACCCACCATCACCAACTTCAGTAAAGCCCGGCGCTCGCGCCGGGCTCTTTTTTGGAGGGCCTGCGACGTGTCGCCCGCGATGCTTGCGCCGCCATCCGACCCGGCGTATACGCCCGCCCTCTTGATGGCCTGATCCCCGATAGCTCAGCTGGTAGAGCAGTCGGCTGTTAACCGACTTGTCGCAGGTTCGAGTCCTGCTCGGGGAGCCATCAGCAGCCTTCTCCCATCTCCCGCCGCCATCCCCCGGCTTGTCCGGGGGACCCATGAACACCGTGGTCGCCTGAAGGGCCCACGGAGCGCGAGGCCGCGGCTAACGGCCGTCTCACGTGCGGCGCAGGAATGGGTCCCCCGGACAAGCCGGGGGATGACGAATGAGGGGATTGAACCCCGCTGAACGTGGGTATGTGACGAAGAGTTCCCAGGTAATCAGACGATTCCGGGAATATTCGACTTTGCCACAATCTGCGTGAAAACGCCGAATTCCTGCCCTGAACTCCTGGCCACGGTCGAACAATGTCGTCGCAAGTCGGGGGAGACTGGGGACGAACCTCCACCCCTGGACCCGTCCCTTTGGGAGGATTCATGGGCTACTTCACCGACTTCACGGCCATGGGCACGGGCTCATCGGCGGGCACCTCGCCGAGCGCCGCGATCAATCCGCTGACGCTGCTGACCGACACCATCCCCGGCGACACGACCACCAGCGCCAACCTGCTCGTCGGCGGGGCGCACCAGTTCTCGACGATCAACAGCCTGGGTGATTTCGACTTCTTCCGGGTGACGCTCAGCGCCGGGCAGTTCTACGAATTCGGGATGTATGCCGCGGTCGCCGGCCCGTCCGGCGTGCCGCTGAACGACTCCCTCCTCCAGATCTACGACGGGGCCGGTCACCTGCTGGGCGAGGCCGACGGCGGGGCCACGACGCAGCTCAACACCATCAACTCCGGCTTCGACGCCCTCTTGTCGTTCACCGCGCCGGCCGACGGGGTCTATTTCCTCAACGCCCGGGCCTTCGACCAGGACCCGACGAACGGCGCGAACGGCGACGGCGTCGGCGACTATGAGATCTTCGCCCGCACGGCCGACCCGGCCAGCGCCTATCACGCCCGCTACGACATCGACTCGCCGCTGCACTCCATCGACTGGGGCACGCAGGTGGACCGCACCTCGCGCAATCCGGACGGCGACAACGGTCCGCGCGACAACGGCGCGCCGTTCCACGGGACGACCTTCGACCCGACGTATGGGGTGAGCGGCAAGAACGTCATCACCTACTATTTCGCCCGCACCGGCGACCTGTTCGTCGACGAGAACCCGGCGACGCCCGGCAGCACCGACACCATGGTGGCCCTCGGCATGGCCGACTGGGAGAAGGCGGCGTTCCGCCAGGTGCTGGACCTCTATTCGCAGGTCGCCGACATCACCTACATCGAGGTCGCCAGCCGCGAAGAGGCCGACTTCAAGTTCATCACCTACAAGGGCACGCCGGGCGCCGGCGCCAGCCTGCTGGGCCGGATGAGCCCGCCCGACACCGAGAACGAGGGCCAGGCGGAGTTCAACGCCGGCGACATGCGCTGGACGCAGGAGGGCCTGGCGCAGGGCGGCTTCTACTTCCCGACCCTGATCCACGAACTGGGCCACGGCCACGGCATGGCGCACCCGCACGACAACGGCGGCCATTCCAGCGTCATGCGCGGGTCCGAGGACGGCAGCGTCATCGGCGGCGCGACGGCGGACTTCGACCTGAGCCAGCAGGTCTTCACGATCATGTCCTACAACGACGGCTGGACGACCTCGCCGTACGGCCAGCCGAGCGCGGGCGACGTGCTGGCGATGGGCGCGGACCCCTACGGCTGGATGGGCACGCTGGGCGCGCTCGACATCGCGGTGATCCAGGACAAGTACGGGGTCAACGAGGACTGGGCCAAGGGCGACGACGTCTATGTGATCAAGGACGCCAACGCGGTCGGCACCTTCTATTCGGCGATCTGGGACGCGGGCGGGACCGACGAGATCCGCTACGGCGGCGCGGCCGACGCCAATATCGACCTGCGCGCGGCGACCCTGCAGTACGAGTACGGCGGCGGCGGGTGGGTGAGCTACGCGACCGGCGTGTTCGGCGGGTTCACGATCGCCAACGGCGTGACCATAGAGAACGCCACGTCGGGCTCGGGCAACGACACCCTGACCGGCAACGCGGCGGCCAACAAGCTGACGTCCGGAGCCGGCGACGACGTGCTGATCGGCGGGGCCGGCGCCGACCGGTTGGACGGCGGCGCGGGCTTCGACACCGTCTCCTACCGGACGGCCACGGCGTCGGTGACGCTTTCGGTCGGCACGCAGGCGAGCGGCGACGCGGCCGGCGATGTCTTCACCTCGATCGAGGCGTATGAGCTGACCGGCTTCAACGACATCTTCTCCGGGACAGCATTGGCGGAGACGGTGCACGGCGGGGGCGGGAACGACGTGCTCTCGGCCGGCGACGGCGCCGACAAGGTCTGGGGCGACGCTGGCGACGACCAGGTGACCGGCGGCAACGGCGCCGACCAGTTCTGGTTCGCGGCCGGCTTCGGACACGACCTGGTCACCGACTACCGCGACGGGCAGGACAAGATCGGCTTCGCCGGGATCACCGGCGTCGACGACTTCTCCGACCTTACCATCTCCACCGAGCTGCGCGGCGGGGTCGCCGGCGCGCTGGTCACCTTCGGAGACGGTGCGAACACGGTCTGGCTCCGGTTGGCGCTGGCGACCTCGCTGCACGCCGACGACTTCCTGTTCGGCTGACCCGCCCCTTGGGCATTTCCGCCACAGCGGGACCGTAACCCGGCGCCAGGCCATCCGCCGCACGGATGGACCCTGGCGCCGGACGGCCGGCGGCCCATATGGAGGAACGCAACCCGCCCTCCCCCATTTGTCGCCGGCGTATGGATCACCTCCAGCACTACCTTTCGGCCTTCGGTCCGTTCGTCATCCTGGCCGGCGCCGCGTTCGAGGGGCAGACCGCGGTGATCGCCGGCGGCGTGATCGCGCGGAACGGGGCGATCTCGCCGCTGCTGGCGGTGGCTGCGGCGGCGTTCGGATCGGGGGTGCTGGACTATGTGCTGTTCGTGCTGGGCCGCAGCTTCCGAGACAGCGGGTTCGTGCGGCGCGTCTCCAGGAAGCCCGCGTTCGCCAAGGCGCTGGGGCTGATCGAGCGCTACCCGGTCGGCTTCATCCTGGCGTTCCGCTTCCTCTACGGCCTGCGCGCCGCGGGGCCGGTGGCGGTCGGCGTGACGCAGATCTCGACGGCGGGGTTCGCGGTGCTGAACGTGATCGGCGCGATCATCTGGGCGGCGGTGTTCGTGGGCCTGGGTTACCTGTTCGGGCCAGCGGTGATGAGCGTCATCAACGGCGCACTGGCCCACGCCGCGCCGATCGCCATCGGCGCGGCGGTGCTGGCCGTGATCGGCGCGTTGGTGATCTGGCGCTGGCGGGTTTGGGCGGCCGAGCGTGAGCCGCGGGCGACCGAGGCGCCGGACGCGCCCTAGCCTACCAGCTCCCCACGTTCGGCATCGAGGCCCAGGGTTCGGCGGGCGCTTTGGCCGGGCCGGCCTGCAGCAGTTCCACCGAGATGTTGTCCGGGGAGCGGACGAAAGCCATGTGGCCGTCGCGGGGCGGGCGGTTGATGACGACGCCGCCGTCCTTCAGGCGCTGGCAGGTCTCGTAGATGTCGTCCACGGCGTAGGCCAGGTGACCGAAGTTGCGGCCGCCCTGGTAGGCCTCCGGGTCCCAGTTGTAGGTGAGCTCGACGGTGGGCGCGCGCTTGTCTCGGGCCGCCTCCTCGTCGCCGGGCGCGCAGAGGAAAACCAGGGTGAAACGCCCCGCCTGGTTCTCGAATCGCGAGACTTCCTTAAGTCCGAGCTTGGCACAGTAGAAATCCAGCGAAGCCTCGAGATCGGTCACCCGGACCATGGTGTGCAGGTATTTCACGGACGCCAGTTCCTCTTACCCTGTAAAAACAAGGGGTTGGATTCGCGCTCAGCGCGCAAATCGGTCGCGTTGCAATCAACGGCGACTGCGTCAGATTAGACCGTGGCCGCGACGTGACCGCAATTTCATTTGCGATCGCATAACGGCGGCATCACAAGCGCAGCAAGCCGCATCAAGTCGGCGACCGCGCGCCTTGGGACAATGCGGGAGGCGTGCTGTCTGTGACCGGGGATAAGAATTCCATGCGCTTGAAGCCGCAGTACGCCTTCATCCTCGCCGTGGTCGGCGTGCTGGCGGTCTATTTCATCGCCATGTCGATCTTCGGCGGCGGCAAGAAGGCCGAAGCCAAACCGACGCCGCCCAACAGCGGCCCGCCCAGCGTGCAGGTGAAGCTGACGCCGGAGGCCGTGCGCGAGGCGCAGGTCGCCATGCGCGGCCGAACCGAGGCCGCCCGCAGCGTGGTGATCCGCTCCGAGACCGCCGGCGTCGTCGCCGCCACGCCGACGCCCGAGGGATCGTTCGTCAAGCAGGGCCAGGTGCTGTGCCGCCTGGCGGTCGATGCGCGCCAGGCGTCGCTGGACCAGGCGCGGGCGATGTGGAAATCGAAGCAGCTGAACCGCCAGGCGGTCGCGGCGCTGGCGGAAAAGGGCTACCGCTCGCCGACCCAGGTGCTGCTGGCCCAGGCGGAGCTGGACGCCGCCCAGGCCCAGGTGCGCGGCGCCGAGATCGCGCTCAAGCAGGTGGAGATCCGCGCGCCCTTCGCCGGGGTGTTCGACAGGCGTGACGCCGAGATCGGCGCCTACCTGTCGCCGGGCCAGCCGTGCGGCACGATGATCGAGCTCAATCCGCTGCTGGTGGTGGGCGATGCGCCGGAAACCGAGGCGGCGAACCTGCGCGTCGGCGCCCCGGCGACCGCGCGGCTGGTCAACGGCCAGACGCTGAACGGCCGCGTCCGCTACGTGGCCCACGACGCCGACCCGCAGACCCGCACCTATCACGTGGAGGTCGCGGTCTCGAACCCCGGCCTGTCGGTGCGTTCCGGCCTTTCGGCGGACCTCTCCATCGGCGCCGGCCAGGGCGCCGCGCACATGGTGCCGGTCTCCGCGCTCGTCCTGGACAGCGCCGGACGCCAGGGCGTGCGCTACGTCATGGCCGACAGCCGCGTGGCGTTCGCGCCCGTGACGGTGCTCCAGGAGACGCCGCAGGGCATGTGGGTGAGCGGCCTGCACGGGCCGACCAACGTCATCACCGTGGGCCAGTCGTTCGTGGCCGACGGTCAAAAGGTTCGCGCCACCCCGGCCCGTTAGGCCTGGGCGGCGGGAGGGGAAGAGATGATCGGCGCCCTGATCGACGGAGCCATCAAGCGACGCAAGGTCGTGCTCGGCGTGACGTTCGTCGCGGCGATCTTCGGCCTGTTCTCGTACCTGGCGATGCCGCGGGAATCGCAGCCCGACATCGACGTCCCTTACATCTCGGTCGTGGTCCCCTTCCCCGGCGTGTCGCCGGAGGACGCCGAGCGGCTGCTGGTCAAGCCCATGGAGATCGAGCTCCAGTCGATCCAGGGGCTGGTGCACATGAATGCGGTGGCGCGGCAGAACGCGGCCATCGTCACCCTCGAATTCGAACCCGATCTGAAGACCGACAAGGCGCTCGCCGACGTGCGCGCCAAGGTCGACCTGGCGCGCGGCAAGTTCCCGCCGGACGCCGAGGAGCCGATCATCGACAAGTCGAACTTCACCGGCGGCTCGGTGCTGGAGATCATGCTCTACGGCGAGGCGCCGGAGCGCGAGCTCTACACCGTCTCGCAGCGGCTGAAGGACCGCCTGGAGGCCACCCCGGGCGTGCTCGAGGTGTACATGGGCGGGGTCCGCGAGGAGTTCCTCGAGGTCACCATCGATCCGCTGCGGATGGAGGCCTACAACGTCACCACCAGCGACATCGCCCAGGTCATCGGGCGCAACAACCAACTGGTGCCGGCGGGCAACCTGCGCTCGGGCGCCGGCCAGTTCGCCGTCAAGGTGCCGGGCGTCGTCGAAAAGCCGGCCGACATCCTGGCGCTGCCGATCAAGAAGAACGGCGACCGCATGGTCACCATCGGCGACATCGGCGAGGTGCGGCGCACCTTCAAGGACCCGACCTCGATCAGCCGCTTCAACGGCCAGCGCGCGTTCGCCATCGAGGTGAACAAGCGCAGCGGCGCCAATATCCTGGAGACCGTGAAGGCGGTGAAGAAGACCGTGGCCGACGAGTCCAAGCGTTGGCCCTCGACCGTGAAGGTCGACTACACCTCCGACCAGTCCGACTTCATCGCCCGCACCCTGAACGTGCTGGAGGGCGGCATCCTCTCGGCCAGCCTGCTGGTGATGGTGATCATCGTGGCCAGCCTGGGGATCCGGCAGGGGCTGATGGTGGGCGCGGCGATCCCGGCCTGCTTCCTGCTCGCGTTCCTGATGATCAACGGCATGGGCATCACGCTCAATCAGATGGTGATGTTCGGCATGGTGCTGGCCGTCGGCATCCTGGTCGACGGCGGCATCGTGGTCGTGGAGTACGCCGACCGGAAGATGGCCGAGGGCCTGCCCAAGGAGGAGGCCTTCGCCGCCGCCGGCAAGCGGATGTTCTGGCCGGTGACCAACGGCACGCTGACGACGCTGTGCGCCTTCCTGCCGTTCATGTTCTGGAACTCGATCCCCGGGAAGTTCATGAGCTTCCTGCCGCTGACCCTGTTCTTCGTGCTGGGCGCGTCGATCTTCGTGGCCCTGATCTTCACGCCGGCGCTAGGCTCGCTGGTCGGGCGCAAGACCGCCGTGGACGAGGCCGTCCTGGCCGAGATCATGAAGTCCGAGCACGGCGACCCGCGCGAGATGACCGGCTTCATGGGCTGGTACGCCAACACGCTGACCTACCTCGGCCAGCACCCGACGCGGACGCTGGCGGCGGCGCTCGCCGTCGTGGTCGGGATCATGATCTGGTTCGGCAGCTCGCCGCACCAGAGCGAGTTCTTCCTGCGCCAGGACCCCGAGTTCGTGAACGTCTACGTCAAGGCGCGCGGCAACCTTTCGCCCGAGGCGCAGGACGCGCTGGTGGCGCAGGTCGAGCGGAAGATCCTGGGCACCAAGGGCGTGCGCGCGATCTACGTCCGCGCCGGCGGCTACTCCTCCAACGGCGGGCCGAACTCGCCGCCCAACGACACGGTCGGCGGCATCAGCGTCGACTTCGAGGACTTCGAGGCGCGCAAGGCGCTCGGCATCCGCGGAATGGACATCGTCAAGGACATCCGCGAACGGGTCGCCAACCAGCCCGGCATGCAGGTCGAAGTGCGGCTGCCGCAGGGCGGGCCGCCGGTCGGCAAGGCGATCCAGGTGCAACTGCAGAGCCGCGACCCGGCGGCGCTCTACGCCGCCGCCGACCTGGTGAAGGCCAAGCTGGCCTCGGACCCGCAGCTGATCGAGCTGGAGGACAACCGCACCTCGCCCGGCATCGAGTGGAACCTGAGCGTCGACCGCGAAGCCGCGGGCCGCTACGGCGTCGACGTGGTCTCGGTGGGCCAGACCATCCAGTTCCTGACCGGCGGCGTCTTGATGGGCCGCTTCCGGCCGGACGACGCGCAGGACGAGCTGGATATCCGCGTCCGCTTCCCGGCCACCGCGCGCAACATCGCCGCCATCGACCAGCTGAAGATCACCACGCCGACCGGCGCGGTGCCCGCCAGCTACTTCATCAAGCGCATGCCCGCCCAGCAGGTCACCCAGATCCAGCGCCGCGAGGGCCAGCGGCTGGTGGTGGTGCAGGCCAACACGATCGAGGGCGTCGCGGGCAACCTGAAGATCCAGGAGCTGAAGCCCTGGCTGGCCAAGGCGCCGATCGATCCGAACGTGACGACCAAGTTCGTGGGCGCCGACGAAGAGGGCAACAAGGCCGCGGTGTTCTTCATGGTCGCGATCCTGGCGACCATCTTCATGATGAGCGTGATCCTGCTCTGGCAGTTCAACAGCTTCTACGGTGTGCTGGTCACGCTCTCGGCGGTGATCCTGTCGACGACGGGGGTGCTGCTGGGCGTGCAGGTCAACTTCGCCCACACCTTCGACTACATGAGCGTGATCATGCTGGGGACCGGCGTGGTCGCCCTGTTCGGGGTGGTCGTGGGCCACAACATCGTGCTGGTCGACACCTACTACCATCTGCGCCGCAACGGCTATGCGGCCGACGAGGCGGCGGTGCGCGCGGCGGCCCAACGGTTCCGCCCGGTGCTGCTGACCACGCTGGTGACCGTCGCGGGCCTGATCCCGCTGATGTTCCAGATCCACCCGGACTTCCGCACCGGCCACATCGAGTACAAGGCGCCGGGCTCCGAATGGTGGGTGCAGCTGTCGGCGGCGGTGGTCTGGGGGCTGTCGTTCGCGACCCTGCTGACCCTGGTGCTGACGCCGGTGATGCTGGCCGCGCCGAAGGTCTACTCGCGCCGCTTCGGCTGGCTGTGGGACCACGTCCCGGGCCGCCGCCGCGCGCAGCCGGGCCGCAAGCCCGCGCCGGCCTACGGCAACGACGACGTGCCGCGCGCGGCGGAGTAACGGCTTGGGCCTCACCCACCGCATCGCGGTCGAGGCCGACTTCCCTGCCCTCAGCGCCGTCATGGACGCCGCGATCGCCGAACTGCAGAAGGCCTTCCTCGACCCGGCGCAGATCGCGTCCAGCCGCATGATCATGGGCCTGGATCGCCAGCTGGTGGCGGACGGGACCTACTTCGTCGTGGAGGCGGATGGGCGCATCGCCGGCTGCGGCGGCTGGAGCCGCCGAGCCACCCTCTACGGCGGCGACCACACGCCGGGCCGCGACGCCGCCCTGCTGGACCCCGCCAGCGAGCCGGCGCGGGTGCGGGCCATGTACACCCACCCCGACTTCGCCCGCCGCGGCGTGGGCCGCCTGATCCTGCAGCTCTGCGAGGCAGCGGCGAAGGCCGACGGCTTCAGCCGCGTCGAGCTGATGGCCACCCTCTCCGGCCGCGCGCTCTACAGCCAGTGCGGCTACGTCGATATCGAGGCCGTCGAGGACGACCGCGGCGGCGCGGCCGTCCCCCTGGTGCGGATGGGCAAGCCGATCTAGCCGAGCGCCGCGCGGCGGCGGCGTAGGACTGTCCCGGCCGCGCCGAAGCCCAGGATCATCACCGCCCAGGTGGCGGGCTCTGGGACGCCCGCGGTCGCCGGCAGCTGGGCGTAATCGTAGCCGTTGGACCCGATCAGGGTGAGGCCCGCTATCGCCGGGTCGAACTGCACGCCTCCCCAGCGCAGGCTCGCGCGGCCGGCGGCGAAGCCGTTGTCCGCGGACCCCGGCAGGTACATGAACGCGGACGCGCGGGTCTCCATGTAGATGGAGAGGTGGTCGCCATTGTTGAGATGAATCGTCGGGAAGAGCGTGGCAGAGCCGAAGTTGTTGCCCACGGTCGAAAACAGGACATCGAACTCACCGTTGCACACGCTCACCCCAGAGCCGACGCGACCGCAGCCCGTGAAGCGGCTGGATCCAGACGCTCCCGCGTCCGTCGAGAGCGACGTGAACGCCGAGAAGGAGTCCGTGACCACCGAAAAGGGACTCACGCTCAGAGGGAGAAATGCGGCAGGCAGCGTTCGAATGATCCAGTCCAGCCCAAGGGAGAACGTCACGTCGGCGCCGCCGGCGCCGAGGCCGCTGACGACCGCCGTGTCGGACATGGTCGTGAGACTGGAAGAGCTCGCGATGAGCGATCGATCACTCGACGTGACGGCCTGGCTGCTGACCTGGATCCTGTTCGGCAGTGCGCTTCCGAACGAGGAACCGTCGGCGCGGGGATAGTTGAGGACATCCGGCGGTCCGGCGTGCGTGGGCGCGCTACAGCTGGGATATCCCGACGTATTCTGAAGCGGCCCGACGTCGTTGAGCGCACTCGAACTGCTGCATGTGAACGTCGCGGCCGAAGCCGGGGCGGCGAAGAGGAGGCCAGCCCCGGCCAGTGCGCCAGCCGCCAGCAGTCCTCGTTGAAACGTGGTCATACCCATACCCTTCCGATTGAACGACCCGAGCATTGTTCTCGCGGCGCGGGTCCGCATCGGCCAGCCGGTTAGGCCGGATGGGCTAGGTGGCGATCTAGGCCATCTGGCCAAGTCGACGCGTGCGCGCGGAACCGACACCATGGGTGTCGGAAGGATGGGGTGTCTGAGGTGGCCGGATGAGCTTGATGCTGCGCCTGCAGGTGCTGGCGATCGCCATGGCGGCGAGCTCGATCCCCTATGTCCGCCTCCAGCTCGGCGCCGTCATGCCGACGGACGCGCTGTGGGCGCATCACCTGGCGGTGGGGGCCTTCGTCGCCTGGTGGATCGGCACGATCGTCTGGATCCGCAGCCGCGGCCCGATCGACGACACGCCGGACGGCTGGTACCCGCACAGCCTGTGGGTCTTCTGGCTCGGCAACATCTCGACGATCGCGGCGTCGGGGATCGCCATGTCCTACGCCGGACCGGAGATGCGGTTGATCAACGCCCTGCTCTGCGCCGCGCCGGTCGCCGTGGAGGTCATCGGGACGGTGCGCAGTCCCGTGTACGGCCGGCGGGGCCTGCTGGGGACGCTGGCGCCGCTGGGCATACCGGTCGGCCTGACCGCCTGGTTCCTGCTGTCGGACGCTCCGGAACGCCATGTGGTGGTGGTGTTCTATGCCGCCTTCACGGCCGGCCTCCTGCTGCTGCGCGAGTACCTGCAGAACCTCGTCGACACCGCCTATGCCGCCCAGCAGGACGCCGAGGCGGTACGCGATAGCCGCACCCGCTTCCTGGCCTCGGCCAGCCACGACCTGGGCCAGCCCCTGCAGGCGGCGCGGCTGTCGTTCGACCAGGCGCTGCGGCTCGAACCGGGTGCGGCGAGGGAGCGCGCCGTCGGGCGCACGCACTGGGCGCTGGACGCCATGGAGCAGCAGCTGCGCCAGATCCTCGATCACCTGCGCCTCGAAGCGCAGCAGATCGCGCCGGCCATCCTGGACGTGCGCCTGGGCTCGATGTTCGCGCGGCTCGCAGAGCTGCACGAACCGGCGGCGCGGCTGGCGGGGGCGGTGGTGGTGGCGGTGGACAGCGACCTCGTCGTGCGGGGCGACCCGGCCCTCCTCGAGCGCTCCCTGGGCAACTTCGTCGCCAACGCGGTGCGCCATGCGCAGGCGCGCCGCGTGCTGATCGGGGCGCGCCGGCGAGGTCATCAGGTGGTGGCCTGGGTGATCGACGACGGCCGCGGCATCGCCGAGGCCGACCGCGGCGGCCTGTTCGAGGAGTACGTCCAGGGGACCCGCGCGCCGGGCGAGATCCGCGGCGGCTTCGGCCTCGGGCTGGCGTCGGCCCGGCGGATGGCGGAGCTGATGGGCGGCCAGGCGGGCCACGAGCCCCGGTGGCGGAACGGCAGCGCCTTCTGGCTGGCGCTGCCGCGGGCGGCGCCTGCGGCGAAGCGCGCCTGATCTGGCCGTCGCCGCCGGATCACCCCACATGGGCGGCATGAGCGAAACCCTGCGCGTGGGTCCCGGCGTGGCCGTCGGCGTGACCGAGCCGATGATCCGCGACCTGGTGCACGCCTTCTACGCCCGCGTCCGCCGCCACCCTGAACTGGGGCCAGTGTTCGAGGACGCCATCGAGGACCGCTGGGACGAGCACCTCGCGAAGCTGTGCGACTTCTGGTCCTCCGTGCTGCTGGGCACGGGCCGGTTCCGCGGCTCGCCCATGGCCGCGCATGCCCGGCGGCCCGCGATCCGTGGCGACCACTTCGCAAGCTGGCTGGCCCTGTTCGAGGACACCGCGCAGACCTCGTGGCCGCCGGCCGCCGCCGCGCTGGTGGTCGAAAAGGCGCAGATGATCGGCCGCAGCCTGCAGATGGGTCTGGCCGTCAGCCGGGGCGAACCGCCCGCCTAGGATTCCCGCGTCTGGCGCCGCCACAGGGCGGCGTATTCGCCCTGGTTCGCCAGGAGTTTGGCGTGGGCGCCATGCTCGACGATGCGGCCGCGGCGCAGGACGACGATCTGGTCGGCGTCGACGATGGTGGAGAGCCGGTGGGCGATGACCAGGGTGGTGCGCCCGGCCTTGACCTTGCGCAGGGTCTCCTGGATTGCCGCCTCGGTGGGGCCGTCCAGCGCGCTGGTGGCTTCGTCCAGGATCAGGAGGCGCGGATTGGCCAGGAGGGCGCGGGCGATGCCGACGCGCTGGCGCTCGCCACCGGAGAGCTTCAGGCCGCGCTCGCCGACCTTGGTGGTCATGCCGTTCGGCAGGCCGTCGATGAAGGGGCCGAGTTCGGCGGCGTTGGCGGCGGCGCGCACCTCCTCCGGCGTCGCGTCGGGCCGGGCGAAGCCGATGTTGGCGTAGAGGGTGTCGTTGAAGAGCGCCACGTCCTGCGGCACCAGGGCCACGGCGCGGCGCAGCTCGGCCTGGCGCACGTCCTTCAGGTCGACGCCGTCGATCAGCACGCGGCCGTCCTGCGGGTCCAGGAGGCGCATGGCGAGGCGCACAGCGGTGGTCTTGCCGGCGCCCGACGGGCCGACAAGCGCGATGGTCTGGCCCGGCTCGGCCTTGAAGCTGACGCCCAGCAGGCCCGACGAGCGAGCGTCGTGGCGGAAGCTGACGTCGTCGAACGCGATCTCGGCCCCCTTCCCGCTCGCCGGCGGCAGGGCGACGGCGTTGGGCGCATCCTCGATGTCGGGCCGGATGGTCTTCAGCGAGACCATCTGCTCCATGTCGATCAGGCCCTGGCGGATCTCGCGGTACTGGAAGCCCAGCATGCCCAGCGGCGCGTAGAGGCCGGAGAGCAGGAAGATCGCGGTGGTGACGTCGCCGATCCGCAGGGTCCCGCCAGAGACCTCATAGCCGGCCATCACGGTCATGGCGGCCAGACCGACGTTGAGGATCAGCGACTGGGCGCCGTTCAAGAGGTTCAGCGAGCTGTTAGCCTTGGAGCTGGCGTCCACGTAGTCGGCCATGGCGCCGCCGTAGGCCTGCACCAGGCGGTCCTCGGCGCCGAAGGCCTTCAGGGTCTCGTAGTTCATCAGCGCGTCGTTGGAGAGCCCGGCGGCGCGGTTCTCCGCCTCGTTCAGGTCGCGCCGGTGGCTGAGGCGCCAGTCGGTGATCTTGAAGGTGACCACCGAATAGAGGACCAGCGTGCCGAAGGCGGTGAGCGCGAACACCCAGTCGAGGCGCACCGTCATCACCACCATCGCCAGGATCAGCTCCACGAAGGTGGGGCCCAGGCTGAAGATGAGGCTGCGGATCAGGAAGTCGGTCGAGCGCGCGCCGCGGTCGATGACGCGGCTGAGCGTGCCGGTCTGCTTGGTCTGGTGGAAATCGAGCGACAGCGACAGGGCGTGGCCGAAGCTCTCGACCGCGGCCTTGGCCATGGTGGACTGGGAGACGCGGGTGAAGATGGCGTCGCGGGCGTAGGGCGCACAGGCGGCGAGCAGGCGCAGGGCGGCGAAGGCGATCGCCAGGCCGAGGAAACCGGACCCCACGGCCACCGCGCCCTGGCCCACGGGCGACAGGGTGTTGATGGCGTCGCCCAGCATCACCGGGGCGATGACGCCCGAGAGCTTGCCGACGAAGACCAGGGCCAGCGCCGCGCCGATCCGCAGCCGCAGCTGCGGCGCCCCGGAACGCATCACCAATGCCAGCAGGTCGCCCATGGACGTCCAGAAGGCGAACTTCGCCTCGCGCGGCTCGACGGCGCCGGGGCCGGAGAACCGGGCGTGCGCCATGTGGGCGTGGACCAAGGCGCCTAACCCCTGGCCCTGGTCGAAATGGGCGGCGCCTTCACGGCTTCGTTGAAACTCCCTAACGTCACCAAAGCTAGTTGGGCTCGCGCGCCTCAGAAGCAAGCAGCCCGCACCGTTTCCCTGGAGTACGCGTAATGCGGCGCGAGCGCCAACGCCTGGAATCGGCCTGCGTCTTTTGCGGCTCGTCCGACGAGGCGGACCCGCAGTTCCTGGCGGCCGCCCGCGGCGTGGGTAAGGCCTTGGCCGACGCCGGCATCAAGCTGGTCTACGGCGGCGGCGGCGTGGGGCTGATGGGCGAGGTGGCGCGCGCCGCGCATGCCGCCAACGGCGATGTCCTGGGGATCATCCCGACCTTCCTGGTGGGCGCGGAGCGGGCGCTGGAGCTGGTCGAGCACATCATCGTCGACAACATGCATGAGCGGAAAATGCTCATGTTCCAGCGCTCCGACAGCTTCGTGATCCTGCCTGGCGGGATCGGGACTCTGGAAGAGGTGGTGGAGCTCCTCAGCTGGCGCAGGCTGGACCTGCACGCCAAGCCCGTGGTGTTCTACAACCCGCGCGGCTTCTGGGAGCCGCTGTTCAAGCTGTTCCAGCACACGGTCGACGAGAAGCTGACCCCGCCGGAGTTCATGTCAGCCTGGGTGTCGGTGGACACGGTGGACGAGATCGTGCCGGCGCTGCTGGGCCAGGGCCGCGAGCCCTTCCCGTCGGAGGCCGCGGTGGGACGGCGCGGGTAGCACCGAACGCTCCACGGGCACAACCTTGCGGCGAATTGTTCCGGCTTGGCCGAACTCGATATGCGAATGAGGATTCCCATTGAATCCCCACTTGCCCCCGAGGGAGAGGCGCGTGAAAGCGCGCCGGCTGACGAACAGATTTCCGACGTAAAATACTACCTCCAGTGTTGCTCCAAAGCCGCACATTTCCTCATTTGAGTAATGGTTCGCATCCACGACACGGCTACCCTCCGTAGCTGCCTGACCGGTGGGCAGGGACGCCTCGCCGGTGGCAACAACGAGCGGGAAAATCCGATGCAGAAACTCCTCCTGGCCTCCGCTGCGGCGGCGGCTCTCACCTTGGCCGCGGGTGCGGCCAGCGCGCAGAGCGCGAACTGGACCGGCCCCTATGTCGGGATCTTCGCCGGCTACGCCGACCGCAACGAGTCGAGCGGCGAGACAATCCAGTTCGACACCAACCTGGACGGCAACTTCGGCGACACGGTCAACACGGCCGCCGGCGCCAACGCCTTCTCGCCGGGCTTCTGTGGCGGCTCGTTCAACACCAACGCCGCGCCGGGCGGCTGCCGCAAGGACGACGACACCGACACCGAGATCGGCATCCGCGCCGGCTACGACTACCAGTTCGCGGGCAACTGGGTGGTCGGCGGCGTGGTCGAGTACAGCCAACTGCAGCTGCAGGACGCGGTGACCGCGTTCTCGACGACGCCGGCGGCCTACAACTTCACCCGCAAGCTGCGCGACGTCTTCGCCGTGCGAGCGCGCGGCGGCTACGCCTTCGACCGCGTGCTGATCTACGGCACGGGCGGATACGCCCAGGGCACCATGCGGCACAGCTTCCGCACAACGAACACGGTCAACGCCTTCCCGCTCTCGGGCGGCGGCGACGCCAAGGGCTACCAGTGGGGCTTCGGCGCCGAGTACAAGCTGATGCCGAACGTGTCGCTCGGCGGCGAATTCATCCACACGCGCCTGAAGGACGACGACTTCGGCACGCGCGCGACCAACAACGGCACGACCGCGGCCACGAACCCCTTCCTGCTGGTCAACACCAGCGGCACGGGCTTCCTGCGCAGCGACCACCACTTCGATTACAACAGCTTCCGCGCGGTGCTGAGCTACCGCTTCTAAACTGACAGGCTCGCACGGGCCTCGATGACGCGCTGCGCGGCCGGGTCGGCATCGACCTGGCCGAGCAGCCAGTCGCGGAAGGCGGCGATCTTGCGAGTTCGCCGCCTCTCCTCGGGGTAGACCAGCCAGTAGTCGCGCTCGGTCGCCCAATAGATCTCGAAGGGCTGGACCAGGCGCCCCGCCGCGATCTCCCCCGAAAACAGCACCGGCGAGGCGATGGCGAAGGCGCCGTTGCTGAGCGCCGCGGCCACCTCGATCACCTGCGCAGCCGCCGCGATGCGGCGCGCCTGGGCCTCGTCGGACTCCGACGGCGGCGCGACGCCCGCGGCGGCGAACCACTGCGCCCACTCGTCGGCCGAGCCCACGCGCGGCGAGTCGAGCACGTCGGCCGGCGTGGGCGCGGGGCCCATGGCGGCCACGACCTGGGGCGGCGCCAGGATCGTCATCATGGAAGGGAACATCCGGTGCGCGGCAAGGCCCGGCCACACGCCGAGGCCGGTGCGGATGCCGACATCCATCGCCTCGTGGCGCAGGTCGATCATGCGGCCCTCGGTGTCGAGGCGCACCGCGACGTCCGGATTGGCCAGCTGGAACGCGCCCAGCCGCGGCGCCAGCCACTGGCTCGCGAAACTGTGCAGGGTGGTGACGGACAGGATCGCGTCGCCGGTGTCGGTGAGGTCTGAAAGCGCGCCGCGCAGGGTGGTCATGGCTTCCGTCGCAGCGCGGGCGAGGCGCTCGCCGGCGGGCGTGAGCGCCACCTCGCGCGGCAGGCGGCGGAAGAGGGCCTGGTCCAGTCGCTGCTCCAGGGCCTTCACCTGCCAGCTGACCGCCGCCTGAGTCATGCCCAGCTCGGCGGCGGCGCGGGTGAAGCTGCCGAGGCGCGCGGCCGCTTCGAACACGCGGATGGCGCTGAGCGGGATGCTGGCGAGCGGGTCTGACATAAGGCGGACTTATGGATAGGTGAGGAGAACGCGTTTGTCGATGCGCATCTCCGGGACCATCTTCTCTGGTAGACAAGAACCTTTCGAAAGCCGCCGCCATGGAAGAACTGCACAAGATCCATAAGGACGTTCCATACGGCTATTGGACGCTCTGGGTCGTCCCGGCCTGGCGCTTCCTGACCCGCAGGTGGCGCGACCGCAAGGCCGCCCTGCCCGCCGGGCTCGACCAACTGTCTGCCCCGCACTGAGCACGGAGGGGCGCGGGGATAGCGCGGCGACAGTCCGTGCATCCCGGTGTGTGCGTGTGTGTGCGAGCGCCCCTCCGTTATCGCCTTCACACCGGCGCCGATGTGACGCCTAGTGCGCCGCGGAGGGCCCGGTGATCGACGAGTTCATCCGCATTCCGCTGCCGAGCGGACGGGTCCTGGCGGCTCACCTGTGGCGGCCGGAGGGAGGCGCGCGCGTCCCGGCGATCCTGGACCTGTCGCCCTATCGCAGCTTCGACGTCTTCCGCATGATCGAGGCGCCGCTGCTGCCGTGGTGGGCGGAGCACGGCTATGCGGTGCTGGCGGTGGACATCGGCGGGTCCGGCGGATCGAGCGGCCTGCTTCACGACGAATACCTGCCCTCCGAGATCGATGACGCGGTGGCGCTGGTGGCCTGGGCGGCGGCGCAGCCGTGGTGCGATGGCGCGGTGGGCCTCTCGGGGTTGTCGTGGGCAGCGTTCACGGCGCTGCGGGCCGCGGGCCGCAAGCCGCCGGCGCTGAAAGCCATGGTGCTGGGCGGGGTGTCCGAGGACGGCTGGACGACCGACATCCACGGGCTCGGCGGCGCGCCCTACGCCGCCGTCGTCGACTGGGCCGGCGTGATGCTGATGTTCAACGCCCTGCCGCCCGACCCGCAGCAGTTCGGCGACGGCTGGCGCGCGGAATGGCTGAAGCGGCTGGACGCCAACAGGCCGTGGGCCATCCCGTGGCTGACGCACCTCGAGCGCGATGGCTACTGGCAGGCCAAGGCGGCGCGCACGGACGGGACCGTGCCGCTGCTGCTCTACTCCGGCTGGGCGGACAAGTACTCGACCTCGGTGCTGCGGATCGCGGCCGGGTGGCGGGCGCCGGTGCGGACGATCATCGGGCCGTGGGAGCACGCCAGCCCCGCGACCGCCCAGCGCGGCCCGCGCATCGGTTTCCTGCAGGAGGCGCTGCGCTGGTGGGACAAGTGGCTGAAGGGCCGCGAGACCGGAGCCATGGAGGAACCGCCGCTCAGGATCTGGGTGGCCGAGCCCGACCGGGCCGGCGGCCTGGAGCGCGGCGTGTGGCGGGGAATGGACTGGCCGATGGCGGCGGGGCCAACGGCACGGTTCCGCGTCGGCGAAGGGCCGCTGGTGCTGGCGCCTCAGCCCCGGACGCCGAACGCTCTGCCCGACGACCTATACGAGGACGCGCCGGGCCCGTGGCCCGCGGACGGCGCGATGACGACCGAGCCCGCGGCGGCCGACCTGGAGATCGTGGCGGCGCCGGTGCTGCGGGTTCGGCTGCGGACCGACCGGGCCGGCGGCCTGCTCGTCGCGCGGCTGCTGGACATCGCGCCGGACGGTAAGGCGGTGCGGATGACCACCGGGGCGCTGAACCTGGCGTTCGCGGACGGGACCGGGCGCGGGCGGCCGCCCAGGGTGGGCGAGACGCTGGACATCGCCCTGCCCTTCCAGGCGACGGCGTGGCGGCTGAAGGCGGGCCACCGGCTGGGCCTGCTGCTCAGCGCCGACGGGTGGCCGACGCTCTGGCCGGGGCGCACCGGCGCGACCCTGACCCTCGACCGCGGAAGCCTTGAGCTGGGTGTTCCGACCGCGCCGGCCGCGTTCCGCCCTGTCCGGGCCTTCGAACCGGCGGTGACCGCGCCGGGCGCGGCCGTGGGGCCGGCGAGATGGCTGGACAGCGCCAAGGAGACGCTGCTGCCGACCGGCCTGGCGGGCGCGGCGGCCGACGCCCCGGAAGCTTTCGCCTACCACCTCGCCGCCACCGGCACGGACTATCGGCTGGCCTCGCGCTTCGAGCTGGCCCTGGCGGACGGCGGCCGGCAGGCGGTGGCGGCCAAGGTCTACCGTGCGGCGTTCGAGCGGCCGGACTGGTCGGTGCGGGTGTCGACACGGCTGGTCGTCCGCTCGACGCCCTCGGCGTTCGAGGTCACGTGGACCGTGCAGGGGATCGAGAGCGGCAACACGGTCTTCGACAGGAGCGGCAGCGCGCGCGTGCCGCGGAGCGTGGCCTAGGGGACGTTCGCTTCCAACTCGTCGAGCCAGACCCGCGCCGTGCCGTCCGAGGGGGCGCGCCAGTCGCCGCGGGGGCTGAGCGCGCCGCCGGAGATCACCTTGGGGCCGTTGGGGATGGCGCTGCGCTTGAACTGGCTGATCTCGAAGAAGCGGAAGAGGAAGACGCCGAGCCACTTCTTGATGGTCGCCAGATCGTAGGCGTTGCGGGTCTCCTCCGGGAAGTTCTCCGGCCATTCGCCCAGCGTGGCGTCGCGCCAGGCGTGCCAGGCCAGGAACGCCACCTTCGAGGGCCGGTGGCCGAAGCGGGTGATGTGGAAGAGGTTGAAGTCCTGCAGCTCGTAGGGGCCGACCTTGGCCTGGGTGGATTGGATCGCGCCCGTCGCGTCGGCCGGCACGAGCTCGGGCGAGATCTCGGTGCCGAGGACCGACAGCAGGGTTGCGCAGGCGCCCTCGTCGAACTGGCCCGTCTTCACCACCCAGCGGATCAGGTGCTGGATCAGCGTCTTCGCCACCCCGCCGTTGACGTTGTAGTGGCTCATGTGGTCGCCGACGCCGTAGGTGCACCACCCCAGCGCCAGCTCCGACAGGTCGCCGGTGCCGAGCACGAAGCCGGCGCGCTGATTGGCCAGCCGGAACAGGAAGTCGGTGCGCAGGCCCGCCTGCACGTTCTCGAAGGTGATGTCGTAGACCGGCTCGCCCTTCGCGAAGGGGTGGCCCATCTCCTCCAGCATCAGCCTGGCGACCGGCTTGATGTCGATCTCCTCGCCGGTGACGCCCAGACCGCGCATCAGCGCCCAGGCGTTGTTCTTCGTGCCCTCGCTGGTGGCGAAGCCCGGCATGGTGAAGCCCAGGATGTTGGCGCGCGGCAGGCCGCAGGCGTCGAAGGTCTTGGCGGCGACGATCAGGGCGTGGGTGCTGTCGAGGCCGCCCGAGACCCCGATGACGATGTGCTGGGTCTTCGTCGACTGGATGCGCTTGATCAGGCCCTGGACCTGGATGTTGAAGGCCTCGTAGCAGTCCTTGTCGAGGCGGGCCGGGTCATCGGGAACGAACGGGAAGCGGTCCAGCGGCCGGATCAGGCCGACGTCGTCGAAGTGCGGCTGGTGGGCAAAGCGGATGCGGCGGAACCGCTGTTCCGGATGGCCGGCGGCGGCCGCGGCGTCGTTGAACGTCGGCGTACGCATGCGCTCCAGGCGCAGCTTCTCGACGTCGATGTCGGCGATCGCGAGTTGCGAGGCGGCGGGGAAGCGGTCGGTTTCGGCCAGCCGGCGGCCCAATTCGTGGATCGAGGCCTGGCCGTCCCAGGCGAGGTCGGTGGTGCTCTCCCCCGGTCCGGCGGCGGAATAGAGGTAGGCGGCCGAGCAGCGCATCGATTGGGATTCGCAGAGCGTCTCGCGGTCGTCGGCCTTGCCGACCACGATGTTGGAGGCTGAGAGGTTGCAGAGGATCAGCGCCCCCGCCAGCGCGCCGGCGGTCGAGGGCGGCTGCGGCGCCCAGAAGTCCTCGCAGATTTCCAGGTGGAAGACGAAGTCCGGCAGGTCGGAGGCCTCGAAGACCAGGTCGACGCCGAACGGGACGGTCTGGCCCGCCAGGGTGATCTCGAGCCCGGTGACGCCGACGCCCGAGGCGAACCAGCGTTTCTCGTAATATTCCCGATAGTTCGGCAGGAAACTTTTGGGGACGACGCCCAGGATCTTGCCGCGGGAGATGGCGATGGCGGCGTTGTAGAGGCGCCCATTGTGCACCACCGGCGCGCCGACGATCAGCACCGGCTTCAGGCGCGCCGAAGCCGCCACCAGCCCGCCGATCTCGGCCTCGACCCGGCGAGTCAGCGCGTCCTGCAGGAAGAGGTCGTCGACGGCGTAGGCCGATAGGCCCAGCTCCGGAAACAGCATCAGGTCGCAGCTTTCCACGTCGCCCTCGTGGGCGAGGCGCAGGGTTTCGGCGGCGTTGAAGCCCGGGTCGCCCGGGCGGACGGCCGGCGTACAGACGGCGGCGCGGACGAAACCGTGCGTATGGATCGAATGGAACGCCTTGCTCACCATCGTCCCCTTATGCTCACTTTGAGCATATAGCCGCTCTGCGAAGGAACGCCAAGCTTGCGGGGAGTCGAGGCGGGATTCATCCGCGCTTTGCGCTCTTCTCGCCGTACTTCATGCCTTCGAGCTTCAGCCCGTCCGGATCGAGGAAGAACACGGCGTAGTAGTCGTCGTAGTATTCGTCCGCCGGATCGACGATGCGGGCGCCGAGCTCGTCCTTCACGAAGGCCTGCAGGGCGTCCACGTCGGCGCGGCTCCGAAGCTCGAAGGCATAGTGGTGGAAGCCGACGTCGCCGGTGCGGTGGGCGTGGCGCCGACCCGACGCGGACTGGCTGATGATGTAGCGGGTCGACCCGTTGGTCCAACCGCGGGTCTCTTCGTCGTCATGCAGGACCTCGAACCCGAGGAAGCCGAACAGCTTGTCGTAAAAGGCGCGCGAGCGGGCGAAGTCGCTGACGCGGACGGACAGGTGGTCGATCCCGACGACGCGGACCATGGGGCGCTCTCCCGTTCAAGTCGCGGGAGGTGAACGCCGAAGCGCCCCCAAGGATCAGCATTCAAATCGCGGTGAGGACAGGCCTCAGTCGTCGCGGTGGACGCGTTCGCGGCGTTCGTGGCGTTCCTGGGCTTCCAGGCTGAGGGTGGCGATCGGGCGGGCGTCGAGACGGGCCAGGCCGATGGGCTCGCCGGTCTCCTCGCAGTAGCCGTAGGAGCCGTCCTCGATGCGCCGGAGCGCCTCGTCGATCTTGGAGATCAGCTTACGCTGGCGGTCGCGGGTGCGAAGCTCCAGCGCACGGTCAGTCTCCGACGACGCGCGGTCAGCAAGATCCGGGTGGTTTTCCGTTTCTTTCTGGAGGTGGGACAGCGTCTCGCGAGATTCGCGAAGGATGTCCTCTTTCCACGCGTTGAGCTTCTGCCTGAAATACTCAAGCTGACGCTCGTTCATGAACTCCTCGTCCTCGGAAGGACGGTAGTCCGGACTCTCAGCCAGAACTGTGGCTGTTTTCATGGATACCTCACGCCCCTAGGAACCCTGAGACACGCGGCGGCTGTATAGCAAAACCGGTTAACGTTTCAACGCATCCCGATTGCCGCAGGGCGATCACGCCGCACCCCTCCTGGATTCCAGCTTCGCGAGCTCGACGGCCGCGCGGGTCTCGATCTCGTCGAGAACGGATTCGAGTCGGGGATCGTCGGTGGATGCACGCTGCTCGCGCACCGCGCGGGCCAGCCGGTCCAGGCGGGCGGGATCGAGGTCGCCGCCCAGGAGCGCGATCTTCAGGCCGTCCAATTCGTCGAGCAGGCGGTCGGCGCGGCGCACCGAGCGGCGCTTGCGCTCGGTCGCGGATTCCACGTCCTGCAGCGCCAGCAGCGCCTCGACCCCCACCACGCCGCCGACGCCGCTCGCGCCGGACACGGCGGCAGGCGCCGCCGGGGCCGCGGGGCTGGCGATCCGGAATCCCTCGCCCCCGCCCGCACGAGCGGGCCGGCTGGGTCCGGAGGTTTGGGAGACACCCCCTGGGCCGGTGACCTTCATGGAGTAACGCTTCGAGCCCCTTGAAACTCTTGTCGGCGAGTGTTGCCGGGCAAGCTTGAGGCATGGTTAACGGGCGGCGGATTCTGCCTAGTGCGACTTTGCCGCCCGGGGCTTCCCGCCTTTGATTTTATTGCCGTTTCAGACTGGCACGCTTCTCGCGTCCGGACACGCGAACATTTACGTCCTGCAGGTCCCGAATGCGTCCGTTCCGTCTCGTCTCCGCCCTCCTCCTCGCCCTGTCGCTGGCCGCGGGTCCCGCGTTCGCCAAGTCGCGGATCAAGGACATCGTCGAATTCGAGGGCGTGCGGGAGAACCAGCTGGTCGGTTACGGCATCGTGGTCGGCCTGAACGGCACGGGCGATGCGCTGCGCAACGCGCCCTTCACCAAGCAGAGCCTCGAGGCGATGCTGGAGCGTCTGGGCGTCAACGTCCGCGACGCCAACCTCAACACCAAGAACGTCGCCGCGGTGGTGGTCACCGCCAAGCTGCCGCCGTTCGCCGCGGCCGGCTCGCAGATCGACGTCACGGTCTCGGCCCTGGGCGACGCCAAGAGCCTGCTGGGCGGCACCCTCCTGGTCACGCCGCTGCTCGGCGCCGACGGCCAGGCCTACGCCTCGGCCCAGGGCACCGTGCAGACGGGCTCGGTCAGCGCCGGCGGGGCCTCGGGCTCGACGGTGCTGAAGGGCGTGCCGACGGCCGGCCGTATCGCCGGGGGCGGCAGCATCGAGCTGGAGTCCGGCTTCCAGCTCGCCAACATGAGCATCCTGCGCATGACCCTGCGCAATCCTGACTTCACCACCGCGCGCCGCGTCGCCGAGGCGATCAACGCCAAGTATCCGGGCTGCGCGCTGGCCGACAATCCGACGATCGTGGCCGTGCGCCCGCCGCCCGGGCAGAACCTGATCGCCTTCATGGCCGACGTGGAGAACCTGACGGTGGAGCCCGACTCCCCGGCCAAGGTGGTGATCGACGAGGTCGCCGGCGTAATCGTGATGGGCGACGCGGTGCGCGTCTCCACCGTGGCGATCCAGCAGGGCAACCTGACCATCACGGTGCGCGAGCAACCGGCCGTCAGCCAGCCCGGCCCCCTCGCCCGCGCCGGCCAGACCGCCGTGGTGCCGCAGAGCGACGTCTCGGTCGAGGAGGAGAAGGGCAAGCAGTTCCTGACGGTGAAGACCGGCGCGTCGCTGGCGACCCTGGTCTCCGGCCTGAACGCCCTGGGCGTCACGCCGCGCGACATGATCTCCATCCTGCAGACCATCAAGGCCGCCGGCGCCCTGCAGGCCGAGATCGAGGTGCTCTGATGGCCGACCTCTCGCCCACCACCCTCGTCTCGCCGACCTTCCTGAAGCCGGGCGTCACCGCGCCGTCGGCCGGCAAGCCTGCGACGCCCGGCGTGGCGGACGACGCGTTCCGCGCCAAGGCGAAGGACGCGGCCAACAAGTTCGAGGCCCAGTTCCTGTCGCAGATGCTGGGCCAGATGTTCGAGGGCATCTCCACCGACGGCCCGTTCGGCGGCGGCTTCGGCGAGGGCATGTGGCGCTCGATGATGACCGACGCCATGGCCAAGAAGATGACCCAGGCGGGCGGCATCGGCGTCTCCGACACCGTCCAGCGCGAGATCCTGAAGATGCAGGGGCTGACCTGATGGCGATTGCGGCGGCGGACGCGGGCGACCGCGTCGAACAGCTGATCATCCTGACCGAGCGGCTGACGGCGCTGATCGCCGAGCAGGCGGCGGCGTTCGAGGAGCGCCGGCCCGGCGATGCGGCGGCGATGCTGGACGAGATCTCCCGCCTGGCAAACCTCTACCGGCACGAGAGCGCCCGGGTGCGGGCCGACGTCTCGCTCGTCTCGTCCGCGCCGGTGGAGGCGCGCACGCGCCTGGTCCGCGCCACCGAGGGCTTCGACGCCGTCCTCGCGCGCCAGGGCCGCGCCATCGAGGCGGCGCGGACGGTCACCGAGGGCCTGGTGCGGGTCATCGCCGACGAGGTCGCCGCCCAACGGACCCAGGGCTCCACCTACGGCGCCACCGGCACCCAGAACGCCGGCGCGATGGCGACGGCGATCACGCTGAACAAGCGGGCCTGATCGCGCGACTGCAAAGGGGCCGCAGGCCCGGTCTGGACACGAAGACCACAAAGGACACGAAGGTCACGAGGCCGCTCGGACCTCTTGGTGGTCTTTGTGAGCTTTGTGTTGAAATCGCGCTTCGCGCCCTCAGTGCATCGTGCCGGCGACGATCTCGAGCTTGTTGCCGTCCGGGTCGAGGAAGACGCAGCCGTAGTAGTCGGGCGCGATGTCGTGGTGCGGGCCGGCGGCGCGGATGACGCTTGCGCCATTGGCGACGGCCAGGGCGAAGGCGGCGTCGACGGCGATCCGCGTGGGCGCGGTGAAGGCCAGGTGGGCGCCGAGGCCGGCGACCTGCTCGCCGCGCACCGGATAGAGGTAGAACTGCGCGGCCTCGCCGCCCGGGCCGTAGCCGAGCTCGGCGTCGGCGGCGCTGACGAGGCTGGCGCCCAGCGGCGCCAGGACGGCGTCGTAGAAGCCGCGCGCGGCGGCGAGGTCGCGGACGCCCAGCGACAGATGGTCGAACATGAAAAACCTCCCGGATGGCCCGACTGGAGAGTTGGGGGCCATCCGGGAGCGCGGCAACAGTCCGCCTAGGACGAACTGGCCTCAGTCAAGGCGGGGAGGAACCGCGCCTATCTCGTGATTGCAGGGGTTCAGCTGCCGAGGCCGAAGGCGGACGCGCTGACGAAGAGCGTCAGGAAGACGATCGCGAGGGATCCGGCGGCGTCGAGGAAACGGTTCAGGGTGATGGGCATGCGGCGGATCTCCTTCAGGGGCGAGAGGGTGGACGGGGTGGTTTCCAGGGTTCGGAATGGGCTCATCGAGCCTCCTCAGTGACGCTCCGGATGGAGCTGGGAAGAGTCGGCCACGTGCGCTTCAGCGGCGGAGCGCGCGCGACCAGTCGTGCATGTCGGGATAGCCGCCGAAGACGTGTCCCAGGCCGCGGGTGACGGCGCTGGGGAAGACCGACATGTGGTTCTCGCCCTCAAAGACCTGGAGGGCGATATCGAGGCCTGGATAGGCGCGGGCCTTGAGGCGCGCCTCCAGGCCGTAGAGGTTGGAGACCAGGCCGCAGCGCGGATCGTGCGCTTCCTCCAGCGAGCCGGCCGAGAGGAACAGCTTCGCCGGCAGGTCGTGGACCCGGGCGGCCAGGCTGGCCTCCAGTTCCAGCAGCATGCGCCCGCCCCAGTAGATGGCCGGGCTGACGGTGACGACGCGGCGGAACAGGTCCGGGCGGCGCAGCATCGCGTAGAGGGCGAAGAAGCCGCCGAGCGAGGCGCCGACCAGGGTCTGGTCCGTCTCGTCGACGGGCAGATTGGACGCCAGGAACGGGGTGACCTCGTCCTGCAGGAAGTCGAGGAAGGCCTCCGCGCCGCCCGGCTGCACGGGCGCGCCGGGATACCGATCTTCGAACAGAGCGTCGGTGCAGGGCGTGAAGTCGCGGACCCGCAGTAGGCCCCATTGCGCCTGGTCCTGCGGGCGCTCGAAGTGGTAGCCGACCCCGACCACGATGGTCGGCGGCATCGGGAACGGGCCGGCCTGCAGCATGCGCGCGGCCTGGGCGGCCATGGCGAAGCTGTGGTTGCCGTCCAGCACATAGACGACGGGCAGGCGCTGGCCGTCGCCCAGCGGCGCGGCCGGCCAGGAGACCTGGAGCTGGAAGTCCTGGCCGATGGCGGCGGACCGAAGGCGGTAGGCGGCGGAGCCCGGCAGGGTGGCCGGGCCGAGGTCGGCGAAGTCGAAGGCGGGCGCGGTGGTGCAGTCCATGAAGGCTCCTTTGACGACGGGTGATGGCGAGGCGGCGCGGCTCAGCCGCGGACGGCGGGGATGTAGATGTCGACTGCCGGGACGGGTCCGCGGGCGCGGGCGTCGTGGATCTCGAAGGAGACCGTGCCGGTGCGCACCACATCGGGGCGGCCGCGCCAGCGGTTGATCTCCTCCCAGGCGGCGATGGACGCCTGGGGCTGCGGGCCGCGCGCCGTGAAGACGGTGTAGCGCCCGGCCGGGACGTGGACGACCTCCACGCCGTCGGGCTGGTCGGACTCGGACACCTCACAGGCGAACATCAGGCGGTAGGTCTCCCCGTCCGGGTTCCAGTTGGCGTGCAGGGCCACCGTCGCCTCCGGGTCGACCCGGCCGCGCAGGGCGGCCAGGAAGCCGGGCGCGAAGAAGCGCGCAGCGAGCGGGCCGGCGTCGGCGGCCTGGTCGGCCTGGCTGGTGTCGACGGCGAGGCCGGCCAGGATGAAGGCCGGCTTGTCGGTGATGCGGGTGAGCATGGGGTCCCTCCTCTTCAGCTTGCGGGAGGCGTTCAGGCCTGGGCGGGGCGCAGGAACTCCAGGATGCGGGCGTTGACGTCCTGCGGCTGGGCCATCGCGGCGACGCGGTCGGCGCCGGGCACCACCGCGCCGACGAGGCCGGGCATCCGCCGTCGGGCGAGCGCGATCGTGGCGGCCGGGTCGTAGAGCCGTTCCCCGTCGCCGATCAACAGCAGCGTCGGGGCGCGGATCGCCGCCAGTTCCGCATCGCCCAGGACCGCCGCATTGATCAGGTTCGGCTGCGGCCGCTCGGACATGGTGGCGCTCATCAGGGCGCCCCACAGCGCGTCCTTCGGCGGCGTGACGCCGAGGTCTTCCATGCCGGGCGCGCGCGTGTCGCCCATCAGACGGCGCAGGCGACGGCGCAGCGGCGCGCTCAGCATCTTGACCACGAACCTCGGCGACAGGCCCACGAACGTCCCGGCCGGACTGATCAGCACGACCCGGTCGACGCGCTCCGGTGTCAGCGACGCCTGGCTGAGCGCCAGGAAGCCGCCGAAGGAACAGCCGACGATCGACGTGCGGCGGATGGTCAGGGCGTCCAGCACGTCGCAGAGCCAGTCGGCGTATTCCTCGCGCCGGCGCAGCTTGCGGTTGGCGAGGCTCTTGCCGGGCTGGCCGATGATGTCGACGGCGTAGGTGCGGTAGTGGCGGCTCAGCTCCGCGACGTTGGCGCGCCAGACCGTGGCGCTGCCGGCGAAGCTGTGCAGCAGGATGAGCGGCGGCGCGTCGGCGGGACCGCTGGCGATGACGTGGGTGGTCCCGAGTCGGGTGGGCAGGTTCAGCGCCGCGAACGGGACCGGCCATTCGGCCAGCACCGCGTCATAGGCGGCCATGTAGCGGGCCCTGCTCTCCTCGCTGCGGAACATCGGATAGGCGATGGTCTCGGCGGCCTGGCCTGGCGTCATGCAGTCCCCTCCCTTGCGGAGCACCGGCGGGACGACAGGGGTTCGCACCCGAAGGGAGGCCCCCGGGTGGGCCGGCGCAGGGCCGGGCAGACTGACCTGTCGAATGGGCCGCGCGGACGACCTGAAAGAGGCGCGGCCAATGAAAAACCCGCCGGGATCGCTCCCAACGGGCCGCCGTATACGCGCGAAAAAAGGCCCGCGCAACAACTATTTTCGCGCCGCGCCTAGTTCGGTAGCGGCAAAAGTACTGGAAGTTATGTCGATGTCAAGCCCCTATTTCACAAATCCGCAGAACCGCCATTCAAACGCTTGTTTGCCGCTGCGGAACGCGCCTATCTTCCCCTTGCCGTCGGAGATTCCGGCGGTCTGCGTTCTCAGGGCGGGGTGCGATTCCCCACCGGCGGTAATGTCCTCCGAAGCCTCGGCGAAGGAGGAACGAGCCCGCGGGCGCCTGGTCTGCCGTCATAGGGCGGGCCAGGGTCGAGCAGACCCGGTGTGATCCCGGGGCCGACGGTATAGTCCGGTTATGAGAACGGTCGTGTGCGTCCGGGGCGGACTCCGTCACCCCCGCGCGTGCGGCCTACTCCCTGAGTCGTGGTCCTTTGAACCCGGTCAGGGAGAAGACCATGACCCAAGCTGCGACCCTTGAATTCCCCACCGCCAACGGCGCCTTCCGCGCCGGCCGCATCGCCTTCGTGCATGCGCTCTGGCATGCCGAGATCGTCCGCGAGGCCTATGCCGGCTTCGTCGAGGAGATGGGCAAGCTCGGCTACGGCGAGGAGGTGATCGAGCGTTTCGAGACCCCCGGCTCGTTCGAGATTCCGCTGCACGCCCAGACCCTGGCCCGCACCGGCCGCTACGCCGCGATCGTCGCCGCCGGCTTCGTGGTCGACGGCGGCATCTACCGCCACGACTTCGTGGCCTCGACGGTGATCCAGGCGCTGATGCAGGTGCAGCTGGCGACCGAGACCCCGGTGTTCTCGGTGGTGCTGACGCCGCATCACTTCCACGAGCACGACGTCCACCAGGGCTTCTTCCACGCCCACTTCCGGGTGAAGGGCGCGGAGGCGGCGCGGGCCTGCGTGGGTACGCTGGAGAGCCTGGGCAAGCTGGCGGGGGCGGCGTGATGGACGCGCTGTTCGACGTGCCGCACGGCTTTTCGCGCCACGACCGCAAGAGCCCGCTGACCGAACCCTGGGAGCCGCTCTACCGGCGGATCTCCGGCTACACCGTCGTGCTCGGCCTGCGGGCCGGGGCGGCGCACACCAACAGCCGCGGCTTCGTGCACGGCGGGCTGATCAGCGCGCTCGCCGACAACGCCATGGGCCTCAGCTGCGCGCGCATGCTGGGCGAAGGCTCGAGCCTCGTGACCGTGAACCTGACGGTCGACTTTCTGGGCTCGGCGTTCACCGGCCAGTGGCTGGAGTTCGACACGGTGTTCGTGAAGCCGGGCGGCACGCTGTGCTTCACCCAGGCGTTCGTGACGGCCGATGGCCAGCCGTGCGCGCGGGCCAATGGCGTGTTCCGGGTCGTGAAGAAGCTCGCGGCGTGACCGTCTACGTCATCGCCCGCGTCGCCGTGCACGACCGGGCGCCCTACGCGCGCTACGCCGCGGCGTTCCTGCCTGTGCTGCAGCGGTACGGGGGGCGGCTGCTGTCGGCGGATGAGGCGCCGGAGGCGATGGAGGGCGGCGACGGCCGCAAGGTCGTCCTGTTCGCCTTCGAGAGCCGCGAGGCGGCCCTGATCTGGGCCAACTCGCCGGAGTACCGCGAAATCGCGCGGGACCGGGACGCGGGCGCGGTGGTCGAGGCGGTGCTGGCGGCCGGGGTCTAGCCCAGCGCGACCTCCCGCTCGACCCCGATCGCCGCCAGGAAGTCGCGGTCGTGGCTGACGACCATGAGGGCGCCGTCGTAGCCGGCGACGGCGGCTTCAACCGCGGCGATCGAGTCCAGATCGAGGTGGTTGGTGGGCTCGTCGAGGATAAGCAGCTGTGGCGGGTGGTCGCCCAGCAGCACGCAGGCGAGCGCCGCGCGCAGGCGCTCGCCGCCGCTCAGGCTGGCCACCGGCTCTCGGCGGCGGTGTTGCGGAACAGGAAGCGGGCCAGCGCGGCGCGCGCGGCGTTCTCGCTTGAACCGGGGTTCAGGCGGCGGAAAGCGGCCACGAGGCTGGCGTCATCGCCGAGCAGCGCGGTCTGCTGATCGAGGAACGCCGCCTTCACGCCGCGGACGATGCGCCCGGCGGTGGGTTCCAGCTGGCCGGCGGCGAGGCGGATCAGCGTGGTCTTGCCCGACCCGTTCGGGCCGGAGACCGCGACCCGTTCGGGACCACTCATGCGCAGCGACCGGTGCGCGATCAGCGGCGGGCCGCCGGGCCAGGCGAAGCTGACGTCATCGAACACCAGCACGCTCTTGCCGGCGGCCAGCCCCGACGGCGGCAGCTCGAAGGCAAGCTTGCGCACCCGCTCCACCTTGGCGTCGGCGGCGGCCTGCGCCTCGGCGGCCTCGGTCTTCAGCCGGTCGGCCACGCGCCGTTCGCGCGCGCCGGTGTTCTCGGAACGCTGCTGGGCCGCGTCGAACGCCATCTTCGGGGCATCCCGCTTGAGACGGGACCGCTTGCCGAGGGAGTCCTTGCGCTCCTTGCGCTCGGCGGCGAGCTGCACCTCGCGCGCCACGCGGGCGGCGGTCTTCTCGGCGTCGGCGAGTTCGCGGGCCGCGGCCGCTTCCTCGTCGGCCTTGCGCGCAGCGTAGAGGTCGTAGTCGCCGCCGTAGACCTTCGCGCCCAGGCTGGAGAGCTCGACGATGCGGTCCATCTGCCGCAGCAGGGTGCGATCGTGGCTGACCACGATGGCCCCGCCCTTCCAGCGGCCCAGCACGCCGGCCACTAACCCACGGGCGGCGGCGTCGAGGTTGTTGGTGGGCTCGTCGAGGATCAGCAGGTCGGGCTCGGCGGCGACGAGGCCCGCCAGGGCGGCGCGGGTCACCTGCCCGCCGCTCAGCGAGGCGGCCGGACGGGCGAGGTCAAGGCCGGCGAGGTCGACGTCGGCCAGGGCCGCGTCGAGGCGGCTCTCCAGGGTCCAGTCGGCGTCGGCGAAGTCGTCCTCGCTCCCCGCCCCGGCTGCGATGCGGGCCAGCCGGGCGAGCGGCTCGGCGACGCCCAGCAGGTCGGCCACCGTCGCGCCCGGCGCGGGCGCCAGCGCCTGGCGAAGCACGCCGACGCGGCCGCGCACGCTCACCGAGCCGGCGGCCGGGGCGACCTCGCCGAGGATCAGGCGGATCAGGGTCGACTTGCCCACGCCGTTGCGGCCCACGAGGCCGGTGCGTTCGGCCCCGAAGGTGAGGGTCAGGTTGTCGAGGAGGCTCTTGCCGTCGGGGCTAGCGTACGAAAGCCCGTCGAGGGTGACGAAGGACATGGGTCTGGCTCATGGCGTCGTGGACGTTCCGGGTGGTTCGAATGTCCAGGGCGCCGGCCATGGTCGTGCTCCTTCGAGGCGCGGCGTATCTAGTCGCCGAACGTGTTCCGCGCAAGGCCCACGGCCCCGCTCTGGCCTGACTCGAGGCGCTGTGGTCGAGTGGCGGCGGGAGGGTCGACATGCATCAGGACAACCTCGCGCGCCGGCGCTTCCTGGCGTGGCTGGCGGCTAGCCCGGTGCTGGCGACGCCGGCGTTCGGGCAGGAGAAGCCGGCGCTGATCAAGAGCGCCGCCGAGGCGCTGAACGTCTTCGAACTGCAGGCCGTGGCGGCCACGAAGATCCCACCGGCGCACTACGGCTACCTGATGACCGGCGTGCTGGACGACCGCACCATCGCGGCGAACGTGGCGGCCTATTCGCACTGGGGACTGAATGCGCGCCGGCTCATCGACGTCTCCAAGGTCGACCTGTCGATGACCTTGTTCGGCAAGACCTACGCCTCGCCGGTGGCGCTGTGCCCGCTGGGCAGTCAGCGCGCCTTCCACCCGGACGGCGAACTGGGCTCGGCGCGGGCGGCCAAGGCGCGGGGCGCGCTGCAGATGCTCTCGACGGTGGCCTCGACGCCGATCGAGGAGGTGACCGCCGCCCGTGGTGCGCCGGTGTGGTTCCAGGTCTATCCGACCGACCAGCTGGAGGTGGCCAAGGGGCTGGTCCGCCGCGCCGAAAAGGCCGGCGCCGGCGCGATCGTGCTGACCCTGGACCTGCTGGACGGCGGCATGCGGCGCGAGACGATGCAGCGGCTGGCGCGCGAGGACACCCGCAACTGCGAGACCTGCCACGGCCCGCCCCTGATGCGCGCCACCCAGAACCTGCGCCGCCCGATGTACCAGGGCCTGGACATGACCAAGGTGGGCTCGTTCTCCAGCACCGCCTTCACCTGGGACTACGTCAGCCGCATCCGCGAGACGACGAAGACGCCGATCCTGGTGAAGGGGATCATGGACGCAGAGGACGCGCGGACGGCCCTGAAGCGCGGCTGCGACGGGATCATCGTGAGCAACCACGGCGGCCGCGCCGAGGAGAGCCTCGTGCCGACGCTCGAGGTGCTGCCGGAGATCGTGAAGGCGGCGGGCGGCAAGGCGCCGGTGATCGTGGATGGGGGCATCCGGCGCGGCTCGGACGTGTTCAAGGCGCTGGCGCTGGGCGCGAAGGCGGTCGGGATCGGGCGGCCGTACATCTGGGGCCTCGGCGCGTTCGGCCAGGCGGGCGTCGAGGCGGCGATGCGGCTGCTGGACGAGGAGTTGACGCAGTCGATGCGCCAGTGCGGGGTGACGAGCCTCGCGGGGATCACGCGGGCGCGGATCCGGGCGTTGAACACCTAACTATCGCCGTCATCCCGGCCGAAGCGCAGCGGAGAGCCGGGACGCAGGAGGGTCAAGCGCCGAGCCCGGTCCTCCTGGGTCCCGGATCGGCCTTCGGCCGTCCGGGATGACGGGTTGGGTTTGGAAGCGCGGGTTTCGGACTCTGCGTTCCGTCACCGCTTGAATGCGGAAGCCGCCTCCGCGATCTCCCGGCCATGGACATCGACTGGACCCAGGCCGCCGCCGACCTCGACGCTTACGGCTGTGCGCACATCCACGGCCTGCTGACGCCCGCCCAATGCACCGAAGTCGCCGGGTGGTACGACCACACGGCGCGGTTCCGTTCGACGGTCGTGATGGCGCGGCACGGGTTCGGACGCGGTGAGTACCGCTACTTCGCCTATCCCCTGCCCGATCCGGTCGCGGCGCTGCGGACCGCGCTCTATCCGCCGCTCGCGCAGATCGCCAACGGCTGGAACGCCGCGCTCGGTGAGGCCGTCCGGTTCCCCGACACACACGCCGACTACCTCGCCCGCTGCCAAGCCGCGGGGCAGACGCGGCCGACGCCGCTGGTGCTGCGCTATGGCCCCGGCGACTACAACTGCCTGCACCAGGACCTCTACGGCGAGCACGTCTTCCCGCTGCAGGTCGCGATCCTGCTGAGCGCGCCCGGCGCCGACTTCACCGGCGGCGAGTTCGTGCTGACCGAACAGCGGCCGCGCATGCAGTCGAGGGTCGAGGTCGTGCCGTTGGCGCAGGGCGACGCGGTGGTTTTCCCCGTGCACCACCGCCCGGTGCGCGGCGGCCGCGGGACCTACCGCGTGAACCTGCGCCACGGCGTCAGCCGGCTGCGCTCCGGCCGGCGGCACACGCTCGGCATCATCTTCCACGACGCGCTCTGACTGGCGGCTTTCGGACATGTGTTGCGATCGCCATATCGGCCGCAGCGACCGTCGATGCGATCTTCCCGGAAACAGGAGTTCCCCCATGTCCTTCGTCGTTTCCGGCCTGCCCATCGCCCCCTTCAAGCCGCTGTTCCAGCTCTCGGACGAGGCCCTGGCCGAGCGGCGGATCGTGCGCCGCACGGTCGATGCGCCGCGCGGTTTCCCGTGCCGGGTGACGCTGCAGGACGCCGAGGTGGGCGAGACGGTGCTGCTGATGAACTACGAGCACCAGCCGGCGGACACGCCGTTCCGCGCCAGCCACGCGATCTACGTCCGCGAGGGCGATCACCCGACGCGGCGCGACGTGGACGCCATCCCGCCGGCGCTGGCGGTGCGGCCGCACATCTCCCTGCGCGCCTTCACCGACGAGGGCATGCTGGTCGACGCCGAGGTGGCGCCGGGCTCGGATCTGCCGCCGGTGATCGAGCGGCTGCTGGGGCGCGAAGACGTCGCCTACGTGCACGCGCACTATGCCGGAATGGGCTGCTATGCGGCGCGGATCGACCGCGCCTGAGCGGCCGATTTGACGAGAGCGTGATCGGCGCGGGCGGCTAAGCCCATGAAACCAAAGCGGTCCAACGGTGTTTCGGCGTGCGGTTCCACGCTGGAGTACGACCGTGATCCGCCCGCTGATCCTTCTGGCCGCCGCCGCGACGCTCGCAGCGCCGCTCGCCGCCTCCGCCCAGTCATGGCCGGCCGGCGCGGCCGTCGCGGCCAGCGCCCCGACGATCGGTCGCTCGAGCGCGGCGTGGCAGAACCAGCCCCTGGTCCGCACGGAGGCGCCCGCCGCGTGGCGCGCGCCGGAGCGACTGCCGCCGACCACGCCCGTCGACCACCCCGCGCCGCTGAAGCTGCAGCCGCGGCTGGCGCAGGTGGACCACGTTCCTGACGTTGACATCCGCGCCAAGGACGAATGGACCGACGACCAGGGCCTGCGCTTCAACTTCACCAAGCTGGCCTACAAGCAACGCTTCTGACACGCGGCTTGGCCGCGGGCCGAACTCGCGCTCTAACACCCGATGGGGTGAGGAGTGCGGCAGATGACGGTTGCAGCGGCTGAGGGCTCGGCCCGGCGGGTGGAGCTGACGGTCCGGGGCGTGCTCCTGGGCATCGTAATCACCCTCGTGTTCACCGCGGCCAACGTCTACCTGGGCCTGAAGGTCGGGCTGACGGTGGCGACCTCGATCCCCGCCGCGATCATCTCCATGGCCCTGCTCCGCGCGTTCAAGGACGCGACGATCTGGGAGAACAACATCGTCCAGACGGTGGCTTCGGCCGCCGGGGCGATGGCCAGCGTGATCTTCGTGCTCCCCGGTCTGGTGATCATCGGCGCTTGGACCGGCTTCCCGTTCTGGACGACGTTCCTGCTGTGCGCGATCGGCGGCGTGCTGGGCGTGATGTACACGGTGCCGCTCCGCCGCGCCCTGGTCACCACCTCGGACCTGCCCTACCCCGAAGGCGTCGCCGCGGCCGAGGTGCTGAAGGTCGGCTCCGGCGCGCGGGGCGAGACGCCGGAGGCGGAGGCCGACAGCGGCCGAGGCCTGATGGCGATCGCGCTCGGCACGGCGGCCTCGGCGCTCTATGCGGCGGCGGTGGGAACGCGCGCGCTGGCCGGCGAGGTGGCGACCTACTTCCGGTTCGGCGCCGGCGGGGCGACGGGGTTCGGCGCGTCGATGTCGCTGGCGCTGCTGGGCGTCGGCCACCTGGTGGGGATCGCCGTCGGCCTGGCGATGCTGCTGGGCGTGGTGCTGACCTGGGGCGTGCTCGTCCCGGTGCTGACCTCGATGTACCCGGACCTCACGGCCAGCGCGGCCGATGCGGCCGGGGCGATCTGGACCGGCAAGGTTCGGTTCATGGGGGCCGGCGCGATCGGCATCTCGGCGATCTGGACGCTGGCCAAGCTGGCGGCGCCGGTGTGGAACGGCCTCCTTGGCGCGCTCGCGGCCGAGGGCAAGCGCGGCGAAGGCGCGGTGCTGGACCGGGTGGAGCAGGACATCCCGATCGGCATCGTGGGCCTGGTCTCGGCCGGCTGCCTGGTCCCGATCGGCTTCGTGATCGCGAACTTCCTGCAAGGCGGGCCGCTGGCGGCGCTGACCCTGCCGCTGACCGGCGCGGCGCTGGTCTATATCGCGGTCGCCGGCTTCGCGATCGCCGGCGTCTGCGGCTACATGGCGGGCCTCGCGGGCTCGTCGAACAGCCCGGTGTCGGGCCTGGCCATCCTGGCGGTGCTGGGCGCCTCGCTGATCGTGACGGCCATCGGCGCCGGCGCGATGGCGGGCGATCCGATGCCGCTGGTCGCCTTCGCTCTGTTGGTCACGGCGGTGCTGCTGGCCGCCGCGGTCAGCGCCAACGACAACCTGCAGGACCTCAAGACCGGCCAACTGGTCGAAGCGACCCCTTGGCGGCAGCAGGCGGCGCTTGTCGTGGGCGTCGTCGCCGGCTCGGCGATGATCCCGCCGGTGCTGGACCTGCTGAACAAGTCCAACGGCTTCGCCGGCTCGCCGATGGCCGGCATCTCCGACGATCCCCTGCCCGCCCCGCAGGCGACGCTGATCTCGACCATCGCCAAGGGGGTGGTCGGCGGCCAGCTGGACTGGGGTCTGATCGGCGTCGGCGTGCTGATCGGGATCGGCCTGATCGTGATCGACGAACTGCTGCGGCGGACGAAGCGATACTCGCTGCCGCCGCTAGGCGTGGGGATGGCCATCTACCTGCCGGCGACGCTGACGATCCCGGTGGTGATCGGAGCCATCGCCGGGTGGGCCTACAATCGCCGGGTCGCAAGCCACCCTGACGGCGAGGCGGCGCAGCGGCTGGGCGTGCTCGTGGTCTCGGGCCTGATCGTCGGCGAGAGCCTGTTCAACGTGGCGCTCTCGGGCCTGATCGTGCTCACCAACAAGGGCGCGCCGCTGGCGCTCCTGCCCGAGGGCTTCGCCCTTGCACCCGTCCTGGCCGTCGTCACGTATGTCGCTGTGGGTGCAGGCCTCTACGCGTGGAGTGGACGGCGCAGGTGATTTCCGTCGCCGAGTACATGGGCGAGTTCATTCTGGCGTCCCTGGGGGTGACCTACCTGATCGCCCTGGGGCTGATCCTTGCCCGCCCCGCGAACTGGCGTCTCGGCGTCTGGGTCTCGCAGATCGTGGGCTTCGGGGCGACCTGCTTCGTCATGGACTGGATCGGCCTGCAGAAGGCGCTGGGCGAGTCCGCCGCGGTGGCCCTGGCCGGCGCGGGCGTCGGCGCCCTGGCCGCCTGGCGCTGGGACATCCTCGCGGAGGACGCGAAGGCCCTGAGTCGGGCGAGGCGCCGGGTGGCGACGCGCAAAGCCTGACGGCTGCTGACACCATGGTGTCAGCAGGTCTCCCGCGCGTAAGGTCGCAGGCTCTTTGTTCCCGATGCGTTCCTGTGTTATCTGAGTCGGCAGTTACCTACATTGGAGCCTCCCGCCGGCGGACCTTCGCGGCGGTCTCACGTGTTCCGGGACAGTATGGCCGACCAGCAGAACTTCATCCGCGTGCGCGGCGCGCGCGAGCACAACCTCAAGGACGTCAGCGTCGACATACCGCGCGGCGAGCTGGTGGTGCTCACCGGGCTCTCGGGCTCGGGCAAGAGCTCGCTGGCGTTCGACACCATCTACGCCGAGGGCCAGCGCCGCTACGTCGAGAGCCTGAGCGCCTATGCCCGCCAGTTCCTGGAACTGATGAGCAAGCCCGACGTGGACCTGATCGAGGGCCTGAGCCCCGCGATCTCCATCGAGCAGAAGACCACCAGCCGCAATCCGCGCTCCACGGTGGGCACCGTCACCGAGATCCACGACTACATGCGCCTGCTCTGGGCGCGGGTGGGCATCCCCTATTCGCCGGCCACCGGCCTGCCGATCGAGAGCCAGACCGTCTCGATGATGGTCGACAAGCTGAACGCGCTCCCCGACGGCACGCGGCTCAACCTGCTGGCCCCCGTCGTGCGTGGCCGCAAGGGCGAGTACCGCAAGGAGTTCGCCGAGTGGCAGAAGGCCGGCTTCCAGCGGGTGAAGGTGAACGGCGAGCTGTTCCTGATCGAGGACGCGCCGACGCTCGACAAGAAGTTCAAGCACGACATCGACATCGTCGTGGACCGTATCGTCACCAAGGCCGGCCAGGAGCAGCGCTACGCCGACTCGCTCGAGACGGCGCTGAAGCTGGCGGACGGCATCGCGGTGGCTGAATGGGCCGACCTGGCGGAGGGCGAGACCGAGCCGAAGCGGCTGCTGTTCTCCGAGAAGTTCGCCTGCCCGGTCTCGGGGTTCACGATCAGCGAGATCGAGCCGCGGCTATTCTCGTTCAACAACCCCTACGGCGCCTGTCCGGTCTGCGACGGCCTGGGCGCCAAACTGGCGTTCGACGCCGACCTGATCACGCCCGACAAGGACAAGTCCCTGCACAAGGGCGCGATCTCGCCCTGGGCCAAGGGCCCCTCGCCGCTCTACACCCAGACCCTGCAGGCGCTGGGCCGCCACTACGGGTTCTCGATGGACGAGCCGTGGTGGAAGCTGCCGGAGGACGCCAGGCAGGTGATCCTCTACGGCTCCGGCGAGGAGAAGGTCCGCTTCATCTATGACGACAACGCCCGCAAGTACGAGGTCAACAAGACCTTCGAGGGCGTGCTGCCGAACCTGGAGCGCCGCTGGCGCGAGACGGACTCGTCGTGGGTGCGCGAGGAGCTGGGCCGCTACCAGTCCGAGACGCCTTGTAACGCCTGCGAGGGTTATCGCCTGAAGCCGGAGAGCCTGGCGGTGAAGATCGCCGGCAACCACATCGGCATCGTTTCGCGTCTGTCCATCAAGCACGCCCAGGAGTGGTTCGAGAGCCTGGAGACGACGCTCACCGAGAAGCAGCTGGAGATCGGCCGGCGGATCCTCAAGGAGATCAACGACCGGCTGCGGTTCCTGGTCAACGTGGGCTTGGACTACCTGAACCTGTCCCGCAACTCCGGCACGCTCAGCGGCGGCGAGAGCCAGCGGATCCGGCTGGCCAGCCAGATCGGCTCCGGCCTGACCGGCGTGCTCTACGTGCTGGACGAGCCGTCGATCGGCCTGCACCAGCGCGACAACGCCCGCCTGCTGGTCAGCCTCAAGGGCCTGCGCGACCTCGGCAACTCCGTCCTCGTCGTCGAGCACGACGAGGAGGCGATCCTGACCGCCGACCACGTCATCGACATGGGCCCGCTGGCCGGCGTCCACGGCGGCGAGATCATCGCCACCGGGACCGCCGACGACATCATGGCCGCGCCGAAAAGCCTGACCGGCCAGTACCTCTCGGGCGCGCGGGCCATCGAGGTGCCGGACGAGCGGCGGCCGATCTCGAAGAAGAAGGTGCTGCGGGTCATCGGCGCCACCGGCAACAACCTGAAGAGCGTCACCGCCGAGATCCCGGTCGGCACGTTCACCTGCATCACCGGGGTGAGCGGCGGCGGCAAGTCCACCTTCACGATCGAGACGCTCTACAAGGCCGCCGCGCGCCGGCTGCACAACGCCTCGGACGCGCCCGCGCCGCACGAGCGGATCGAGGGGCTGGAGAACTTCGACAAGGTCATCGACATCGACCAGAGCCCGATCGGGCGCACGCCGCGATCCAACCCCGCGACCTACACGGGGGCGTTCCAGCCCATCCGCGACTGGTTCTGCGGCCTGCCCGAGGCCAAGGCGCGCGGCTATGGGCCCGGGCGGTTCAGCTTCAACGTCAAGGGCGGCCGCTGCGAGGCCTGCCAGGGCGACGGGCTGATCAAGATCGAGATGCACTTCCTGCCGGACGTGTACGTCACCTGCGACGTCTGCCACGGCAAGCGCTACAACCGCGAGACGCTCGAAATCCTGTTCAAAGGCAAGAGCATATCGGACGTTCTTGACATGACGGTCGAGGAGGCCGCGGAGTTCTTCAAGGCCGTGCCGGTGCTGCGCGAGAAGATGCAGACGCTGAAACGCGTGGGCCTGGGCTATGTCCAGGTCGGCCAGTCGTCGACGACCCTGTCGGGCGGCGAGGCGCAGCGGGTGAAGCTGAGCAAGGAGCTGTCGCGGCGGGCGACGGGGAAAACCCTCTACATCCTCGACGAGCCCACCACCGGCCTGCACTTCGAGGACGTGAAGAAGCTGCTCGAGGTGCTGCACGAGCTGGTCGACCAGGGCAACACGGTCGTGGTCATCGAGCACAACCTCGACGTCGTGAAGACCGCCGACTGGATCGTGGACTTCGGTCCGGAGGGCGGCGACGGCGGGGGCGAGATCGTCGCCCAGGGCACCCCCGAACAGGTCGCCGACAACCCCAAGAGCTGGACCGGCCGCTACCTCCACGAACTCCTCGAACGCCACCGCCAACGGCGCGGGGCGCGGCGGAAGGAACTGGCGAGCGCGTAATCATCCCTCCCCTTCGGGGGAGGGCGCCGCGAAGCGGCCAGCGAACACGAAGACCACAAAGACCGCCAAGGGGTCGTGCCTGGACCCTGCGTTGGTGCGACACCGGCGCCTTCGTGCTCTTCGTGGCCTTCGTGTCCAAAGACGACAGCGCCTTCGGCGCGGCCTCCAACTCCGTCGGGAAGTCGCCGCAACTCCGGCGGCGCGCGCGAGTTGTCCATCGCCAGCAGCAAGGAGGCGCGCGATGGGTATTTTCAGCTCGATCATGAACAAGATCTTCCACCACAAGGCGGCGGCGCAGCCGGCCCCCGCGCATGCGACGGCCGCCGCGGCGCCGGCGGCGGCAACGGCGGCGCAACCCGCAGCGGCGCCCGCCCAACCCGTCGACGTCGAGGCGGTGCTGGAGCAGATCGCCGCGCAGAAGGGCGGCGGCGGCAACTGGCGGACGTCGATCGTCGACCTGCTCAAGATGCTCGACCTGGATTCCAGCCTTGAGGCGCGCAAGGAGCTTGCCGCCGACCTGGGCGTGAACGCCGGCCCGCACGGCAGCGCCGAGCAGAACATGGCGCTCTCCAAGGCGGTCTGGGCGGCGCTGGCCAAGAACGGCGGCAAGGTGCCCGCCAACCTCAAGGACTAGGCCCGCAGGGCTTCACCGTGCGCCCGGGCTTCTCTAGCCTGGGCGCGAACGGGAGCCCTCCTCATGATCCTCTACGGCGCGCCGATGCCGGCGCCGAACCCGCGGCGCGTACGCATCTTCCTGGCCGAGAAGGGGATCGACCTTCCGGAGACACCGCTCGACATCATGCAGCGGGAGCACAAGTCCGACGAGCATCGGGCGCGCAACTCGCTGGGCCAGGTGCCGACGCTGGTGCTGGACGACGGCACGGCGATCTCGGAGACGGTGGCGATCTGCCGGTACCTCGACGAGACCCAAGACGGCCCGCCGCTGTTCGGGGCGACGCCCTTGGAGCGCGCCAACGTCGACATGTGGATCCGGCGCATCGAGTTCCAGGTGATGAGCCCGGTCAGTATGTTCTGGCGCCACGCCCACCCGTTCACCGCCCGGCTGATCGCCCAGCACAAGGACTTCGGGGAGTCGAACCGCGAGGGCTACCACAACGCCTTGAGGTGGCTGGACGGCGAGCTGGCGGAGCGGCCGTTCATCGCCGGCGAGGCCTATACGATGGCCGATGTCTGCGCGCTCTCGACCGTGGACTTCGCCGAGTGGATCGGGCTGCCGCTGCCGGACGACGTTCCCAATGTCCGCGCCTGGCACAAGCGGGTCACGGATCGGGCGAGTTCTAAAGCGTAGCCTCGGACGGCGGCAGCGAGGTCTGTGGCGGATCGGTGGGCGGATAGGCGTCCAGCTCGACCGACGGCCGGGTTATCTCGCGGTAGGCCACGGCGGACGGCGCATAGATCATCACGATCTGCAGCACCTGCAGCAGGAACTGCATGACGAGGCTGACGATGGCCGTCAGCGCCGTGATCACGCTGACGTGGGTGATGTCCTGCATCGCCTGGGCGCCGCCGGAGACGCCGACGAGCACGAGGCTGATCACGAAGAACAGGATCCAGATGATCACGTAGAAGATCACCGCCATGAAGATCATGCCGAGCAGGTTCCAGAACTGCCCGCGGGTCTTCTCCCAGGCTTCCGACAGGGAAATGCGGCCGGTGACGAACACGCTGGGCAGCAGCAGCGACAGGCGCACGCCCAGCCAGATGGCGATGCCGATGCCGGCGAGCGCCCCGCCCCAGACCGCCGCGGCGCCGGATTGCCGGAGCGCGCCGGCCAGGACGATGCCGATGATCGCGGTGCCCACGTAGATCGCCACGCAGATCAGGTTGGCGAGGGTGAGCCGCAGCTCCTCCTTGCCCAGGCGCAGGTGCGCGAAGCCGTGCTCGGTGGGCCGCAGCACCAGGCGCAGGACGCCGGCGGTGATGATCGACCACAGACCCGCCGACATCACGAGCACCAGCAGGAACGCGGGCAGCGACTGAGCCAAGAGCGCGCTGATGTCGTCGAGGTCGTCGCTCAGGAACCCGCCCTTGCGCGCAATGGCGATGAACTCCGGCCCCAGCGTCGCCGTCATCACCAGGAAGATCAGCAGCAGGCCGCCGAAATAGACCGCGCTCCACGCCAGCAGGGTTCCCGGATGGTTGCGGGTCAGGCGGAAGCCCTCCAGGGCGGCTTCGCTGGGCGAGAACTGGGTCATGGTCTCCTAAACGCCCGGGATACGAGTCAGGCGGCAATCGTTCCGGCGAAGCTTGGGGCCTGCCCCCCGCGCCCCGCAAGGCCCCGCTCGCGATCCTTCGGCGGAGTTGCTAGTTAGCCACGCCATGACGTCACGGAATTCCATGCCCCCCAGCACCAAAGAGCACATCCACGTGGTCGGGGGCGGCCTGGCCGGCTCGGAAGCCGCCTGGCAGATCGCCCAGGCCGGCGTGCCGGTGGTGCTGCACGAGATGCGCCCGGTGCGCGGCACCGACGCCCACCAGACCGATCAACTGGCCGAACTGGTCTGCTCCAACTCCTTCCGCGCCGACGACTGGACCGGCAATGCGGTGGGCCTGCTGCACGCCGAGATGCGGGCGCTGGGGTCGATCATCATGGCCAGCGGCGATGCTCACCAGGTGCCGGCCGGCGGAGCTCTCGCGGTGGACCGCGACGGGTTCTCGCAGGCCGTGACGGCGAAGCTGGAGGCCCACCCGCTGGTGACCATCGCCCGCGAGGAGGTCGCCGGCCTGCCGCCCGCCGAGTGGGACAGCGTGATCGTCGCCACGGGGCCCCTCACTTCGCCGGCGCTCAGCCAGGCGATCCTGGACCTGACCGGCGAAGGCCAGCTCAGCTTCTTCGACGCCATCGCCCCGATCGTGACCCTGGAGTCGATCGACTTCGACGTGGCCTGGCGGCAGTCGCGCTACGACAAGGAAGGCCCCGGCGGCGACGCGGCCGCCTACATCAACTGCCCGATGGACAAGGACCAGTACGAGGCGTTCATCGACGCCCTGCTCAGCGGCCCGAAGTCGGAATTCAAGGACTGGGAGCACGTGCCCTACTTCGACGGCTGCCTGCCGATCGAGGTGATGGCCGAGCGCGGCCGCGAAACCCTGCGGCACGGGCCGATGAAGCCGGTCGGCCTGACCAACGCCCACAAGCCGACCGAGAAGGCCTACGCGATCGTCCAGCTGCGGCAGGACAATGCGCTGGGCACGCTGTGGAACATGGTGGGCTTCCAGACGAAGCTGAAGCACGGGGCGCAAACGGAGATCTTCCGCACCATCCCGGGGCTGGAGAAGGCGGTGTTCGCGCGGCTGGGCGGATTGCACCGCAACACCTTCATCAACTCCCCGCGCCTGCTGGACGGGACGCTGCGGCTGAAGGCCGATCCGCGGCTGCGGTTCGCGGGCCAAGTGACGGGCGTGGAGGGCTACGTCGAGAGCGCCGCCGTGGGCCTGCTGGCCGGCCGCTTCGCCGCCGCCGAGCGCCTGGGCCGCCCGATCACGGCGCCGCCCGCCACCACGGCCCTGGGCGCCCTGGTGGGCCACATCACCGGCGGGCACCTGGAGGGCGGCAAGGGTTCGTTCCAGCCGATGAACATCAACTACGGCCTGCTGCCGCCGATGGAGCCCCCAAAACGCGACGCGGACGGGCGGCGGCTCGGCGCGAAGGAGAAGACGCGGGCGAAGAAGCGGATGATGGGCGAGCGCGCGCTGGCGGACCTGGCCGCGTGGGCTGCGCCGGTCGCGGAGGCGGCGGAGTAGCCGCTACAGCCGACCCCGCGCCACCGCCCAGGTGAGGCGCAGGCGCTTGGCGAACTCCGAACCTGCAGGCTTCAGCACGAGCGTCGCGTGGGCGACCGCCGGGAAGGCCGTGGCGCTGAGCAGGCGCGCGTCGGCGCGGGCCAGTTCGGTTTCTCCGGGATCGGGCGGCAGTTCCCGCCTGGCGAGGGCCCAGACGGCGCCCGCCGCCCGCGCGTGTCCCGCCGGCACAGTCTCGTCGAGGATGCGGGCGGCGATCTCGGCCGCCTGCCCCGCAGTCCCTCGCGCCCAGGCTAGGGCCTCCTCGGGCGACACGGGTTCGGCGTCCAGCTCCCGGTATCGCGCGTCGATCATCGTCTCCAGCGGCTCGCGCGCCAGCCCGCGCCGGCGGATCACGTCGGCCAGCGCCTGGGCCGTCGGATGCGCTCGGACCGGCCGGCCCGCGTACGCCTCGTCCAGGACCTCGCGCCACCAGGTCAGGCGGATCTCGCCCAGCAGGGCGTTGGAGGCGACCTTCGGCGCGCGGGCGAGCTCATGGTCGTAGGCGTAGAGGGCGATGACGTCGGCGCGCGCGCGCTCATCGGAGATGAACCGGCTGGAGAGCCAGCGGTCGGAGTCGACGCGGCGGATCAGGTCGTCGAGGTCGTCGTTCATGAGGGTCGCCAACGAAAAAGGCCCGCCGTGCGGGCGGGCCTTCCCGTGATGATAGGCCGATCAGCCGAAGATGGTCTGGCTCATCGTCATGGTGACCAGCATCGGCACCGACAGCAGCGTGTTGGTGCGCGAGAAGATCATGCCCGTGCGCGCCGCCTTGGCCTTGGCGTCGGCGTCGCCGTCGACGATGCCGAGGGCGATCTTCTGGGCCGGCCAGATGAACACCCAGACGTTGAGGAACATGATCGTCGCCAGCCACATGCCCAGGCCCATGAAGGTGAACTGCGGATTGGCGAAGCCGGACGTGGCGCCCAGCGTGAAGGCGTCGATCAGGTAGCCGCGCAGGAAGGCCAGGATCACGCCCATGACCCAGGTCGCCAGCGCCGCGTAGCGGAACCAGAACAGGGCCTCGGGGGCGACGTACTTCGAGACGGCCGGCTTCAGCTCGGCGGGAATCGCCGGCATCACCCGGATCTGGACGAAGTTGAAGTAGTAGAGCAGCCCGATCCACAGGATGCCGAAGAAGGTGTGGAGCCAGCGGGCGACCGCGGTCCAGAAGATGGTGTCCGCGCCGCCGCCGTTATGGGCGAAGTAGCCGCCGACGATGATGATGGCCAGGATGAAGCTGACGATCATCGTGTTGCGGAAATTGGCGAGCAATGCAGCCATGAACCTTGTCCCCGTGAGTCCTACCCGTTGACTCAGGTATAGGGCGTTTTGTCACAGGCTGGAAGCGAAGGCGCCGCGGCGCCTCATAGAGCCAAGCGCGCGGCGGCAAGGCGGCGGCTTCAGGAAGCAGGCAGCCTGAAGGGCGCGAGACCCTGGCGGGGTTCGCGGGCGGCGGCGCGAGGAATGGATTCGGAGGAAGGCGCGGGCGGAAGCGCGGGAGGCTCAGCCGTCGGGGGGCCCGCGGGGCACCGGCAGGACGCCGGCCAGGGCGGTGGCGATCATCCGATCGACCATGGCCCGGCGTTCGGCCGTTGGCGGCAGCTGGACGGCGGTCTCGGCGAGGATGGCGTCGCAGCGGGCGCCGTAATCCTGGGCTTCGGGGCCGGGCAAGGCCTTGGCGGCGTCGCGCAGGCTGCGGGCGATGCCGGCGATCTGCATCGGCACGGGACCGGAGGGCAGACGGTCGAAGAGCTGTTCGGTCTCGAGACGTTCGCCGAACGGGTCGCGTTCGTCGAGCTCGTCGAGCTCGTCATCGAAGTCGTCGAAGCGATCAGGGTCGCGGCGGCGACCGGCGGCTGGCGCGTCGCGGCGGGTCAGGCGCAGGGAGAGCGCGATGCACATGCGCATGCACTTGCCGGCCTTGCCGAAGGCCTCGGCGAGGCGGACCATCACCTTGGTGTCCTGGGTCGCGGCGCAGGCGGCCTGCAATTGGCCGGCCATGGCGAGGCTCATCTCGGCCAGGGCGCCGAGCTGGCGCTGCTGTTCGGCGACGAGGGCCTCGGACGACATGAGAACAAACATAGAACATATGTGGTCCGATGTCAAAGCCTTTCGCTTCCGTTCCAACCGCCAAGTCGCCAAGGACGCGAAGAGGCGGGCGCGCTCGGCGAGCTTGGCGTCCTTGGCGGTGTTCGTGAGAAACACGAAGACCACGAAGACCACGAAGGCGTCCGGGCCTCTTTGTGACCTTCGTGGTCTTTGTGGGCTTCGTGTTGGAAGGCGCTGCGCGCGAGTGGAGAGGCGGGACGCAGACCGCTCAAGGGCAGAGCCCGGGTTTCCTGGGTCATGTCATCTTTTTGGAGCCGGGCGTCCGGGTCTGCCCATGGATAAGAGGACAATGACGCCTTTCGACCCGTTGCCGACGTTGCTTTGACTCACCGGGAGAGCGAAGACCCGTCGATGATCCAACGTGCCGACAGCTTCACCGATGCGTTCGTCCCGGCTGGTACGGTTGTACGCTATGACGGTCTGGATGAGGGCGGTCCGGAGTACGGTGTTGTCGTGCACTGCTGGCTAAATCCCGAGATCGCCATGTACGACTGCTACGTTGCGTTCTTCGGTCCCCAGTTGCCGACCGGACGCCCCGACGAGCACCCTTACGTCCTTCGATACGGCGCTACCTCGTTGGCTAGGTTGGACATTCTCTAGCCACCCTTCGGCGACCTTCCGAGGGTCTCCTCTGAGGCCAACCAGGCGAGCCTCCGTTGATGGGCGTGGTCTCAGCCACCGCTTTCGACCCTTAGCGGACTCTTCAGGCAGTTCCGGCCAAGCTCGCGAGATGAGCAGGAAACAACGAAAGGGCGCCGTTGTCGTAGAACGCGCGGACCCCGACCTCGAAGAACTCTTGCGCCTATACCTTCAGGGTGATGACGACGCGTGCGAGGCGGTCCGCGCGATGAGCGCGTACGATCCCGATCAATGCTGGCGATTTCTGGAAATCGCTCGCCGGTCGAACCTTTCGGGAGCCCAGCTGGCCTTCCTTTCTGCCGGTCCTTTCGAAGACATGATGAAGCGCCACGGCGACGAGTTCATTGTGCGGGTCGAAGTTGAGGCTCACTCCGATCCCAACATGCGCACGCTGGTGGCGACGGTGTGGCGCGCTGGGATGCGAGACGCACTGTGGGATCGGATCGTGGGCCTGCGCACCCGGCTAGGCATCCAACCCCTCTGACGCCAACGCCTGTCCGCCTGGATCTGCTTTCCACCCGTTGCGGACGTTCAACTTCCCCCGCGAAGGCGCAGCGAAGCCACAATGCGATCGGCTTTGGCTTGGTGCTCTGGCACTTCCAAGCTCCATGCCTGGATCTTTGCGGGCCAGGCCATCTGAGTTTCGATGGTCTTGGCGCGAGGGACGCTACGGTCAGGATAGTTCCCAGCGTACACGCCTCCATAGGGCGTTCCCGCGCAACTGATGTCGAACACTTCATAGTCGAGCTTCGCACCTCGGGTCGTAATCTCGCAGCCTTTCGGCAGGTCGATCTGGAATGTATCGCGAGCGCCGCGGGCCATCTGCTCTGCAACGGCATCAGCGTCTTCCCTGGCCTTGATCTGCTCAGTCGGCTGAGAGCACGCCGCGCCGGCGACGAGGAAGAGGAGCGCCGGGATGATGCTTAGCTTGGCCTTAGTTCAAGCTACGCATGGCAGCGTCCGCTCGCCACCCTTTGCTGACCCTAGAAGCATCTGCTTGCGAAGGCTCAAAAGCGCTCGGGCCTCGAGGCTCTGCTCAGATCGCAATGAGGGCGGCGGCGAGCCGGCGGCCTTCGGCGGTGAGCACGTTGTAGAGGCGGGCGGCAGCGGGCGTGTCCATGAACTCCAGGCCGATGCCGGCGGCGCGCAGGCCGTCGCGGACGGCGCGGGGCGGCAGGGCGTTCCTGGCGCCGGTCCCCAGCAGCACGAACTCCACCTCGGACGGGCCGGCGGCGACCACCGCGGCGAAGTCGGCCATGGTCAGGTCGCCCACGGCGGGGGCGGCCCAGGTGCGCGGCTCATCACCCACGATCAGCAGCGAGCCGTCGTGGCGCTCGCCGGACAGCCGGAAGCCGCCGTCCCCATAGGCGTCGATGCTGGGGGCGTCTCGCGCCACGGAGGCCCTCAGGGCCGGGCGTTCGCCGGCTTCAGCGGGACCGCCGGGTCGTCGTTCCGCTTCACGCCCCAGAGCAGGATGATCGGCAGGGCCACGTAGACCGACGAATAGGTGCCGATGAAGATGCCGAACACCATCGTCGAGACCAGCGGGAACAGCACCGGGCCGCCCATGAAGAAGGCGCCGGCCAGCGCCAGGATCGCGGTCGTGCCGGTGATCAGGGTGCGGGACAGACGCTCGTTCTCCGAACGGTTGATCACGTCGCGCAGGGGCGTGGTCTTGTACTTGCGCAGGTTCTCGCGCAGCCGGTCGAAGGTGATGACCTTCTCGTTCATCGAGTAGCCGATGACGGTCAGCAGCGCCGCGATCGAGGTCATCGAGAACTCGATCTGGGTCACCGACAAAAGCCCCAGCGTGAGGGCCACGTCGTGGAACACGGCCACCACCGCGCCCAGCCCGAACTGGAGCTGGAAGCGGAACCAGATGTAGGCGAGCATCAGGACAAGCGCGATGCCGAGCGCCATGAAGCCGCTGGTCATCAGTTCGCCCGAGACCTTCGCGCCGACGACCTCGGGCTGCTTGAACTGCATGGTCGGGAAGCGCGCCTGCAGCTTCTCGCGCACGGCTTCGGCCGCCGGGATCGTGGTGGTTTCGCCCTCGGTCCGGAACCGCACGCCGGCGAGCTCAGGGCTGCCGAACGCCTGCACCTGGCCGTCGTGGCCGCCGGCGGCCGGCAGCGCGGCGCGCAGGGCGGCCAGCGGCGCGGGGCCGTTGGTGGACTTCACCTCGATGACGGCGCCGCCGCGGAAGTCGATCCCGAGGTTCAGGCCCTGGACGAAATAGGACACGCCCGAGGCGGCCAGGAACAGCGCCGACAGGATGGCGGCGAAGGGGGCCAGCTTCACGAAGTCGATGTGGAATTCGCGCGGCAGGTAGCGGACGAGGGGCCAACGGAACATCTGGGACCTATTCGATCGGCAGGGCTTTGGGCTTGGCGGCGCGGAACCACAAAGCGACCAGCAACTGGGTGATGAGCACGGCCGTGAACACCGAGGTCACGACCCCGATCAACAGGGTGAGGGCGAAGCCCCGGATCGGGCCGGACCCGAAGTAGAGCATGATGATCGCCGAGATCGCGCTCGTGATGTTGGCGTCGATGATCGAGACCAGGGCGCGGCTGTAGCCGTGCTCAAGGGCCATGATCGGCGCCCTGCCCGCATGGGCCTCGTCGCGGACCCGCTCATAGATCAGCACGTTGGCGTCGACGGCCACGGCCAATGTCAGGATCAGGCCGGCGATACCGGGGAAGGTCAGGGTCGCCTGGAACGCCGACATGGTGCCGACGATCAAGAGCACGTTCACGACCAGGGCGATGGCCGCGAAGATCCCGAACAGGCCGTAGGCCAGCACGATGAAGACGATGATCGCCACCGCACCGATGGCGAGCGAGATGGCGCCCGCGCGGATCGAGTCGGCCCCGAGCTCGGCCCCTACCGTGCGCTGTTCCTGCACCTTCAGCGGCGCCGGCAGGGCGCCGGCGCGCAGCAGGATCGCCATGTTGTTGGCGCTCTCGGTCGTGAAGTTGCCGGTGATGATCCCCGAGCCGCCGGTGATCGGGCCGTTGATGGTCGGCGCCGAAACCGTCTTGTTGTCGAGGATGATGGCGAACCGCTTGCCGACGTTGTTGCTCGTCGCCTCGCCGAAGGCCTTGGCGCCCTTGCCGTTGAACCGGAAGTAGACGACCGGGCGGCCGCTCTGCTGGTCGAACTGGCCCTGGGCGTCCAGCAGCTGTTCGCCGGTCACCAGGGCGCGGCGGCGCACGACGTAGAACGGGGCGTTGTCGTCGCCGGCGACGATCACGGCGCCGGGCGGCACGCGGCCCTGCTGGGCCTCGGCCAGGTCGGCGCTCTCGTCGACCATCTGGAAGGTGAGCTTGGCGGTCTTGCCGACGATGTCGCGCAGCTTCTGCGGGTCGCTTTCGCCGGGCGCGGCGATCGCGATGCGGCCTGTGCCCTGCTTGCGGATGTCGGGTTCCTTGGTGCCCAACTCGTCGATCCGGCGGCGGATGACCTCGATCGACTGGTCGACCGCCTTGGCGGCCTGGCTGTCCAGGGCCTGGCTGACGAAGGCGACGCGGATGCGCTGGTCGGCCGCGAGGCTGACCGTGGCGTCACGGCCGCCGGGCGACCCGGCCAGCGGTGCACCGACGGTCTCGCGCAGCGCCTTGGCGGCCGCGGCGACCTGGCTCGGGTCGGTGATGCGAACGTTGACCTCGCCGTTCACGACGCCGAGGCCGGTGAAGGCGATGCCCTCCTTGGTCAGGGCCGCGCGCGTGTCCTCGGTGAGGTTGGTCAGCTTCTCCTGGCGCAGCGCCGCGAAGTCGACCTCGTAGAGCAGCGAGGAGCCGCCCTGCAGGTCGAGGCCAAGGTTCAGCGTCTGCTTCGGCAGGAAGCCCGGGATCTGCGCGCGGACATCCGGCGGCAGCAGGTTGGGCAGGGTGAAGAGGATCCCGAACAGCGTCGCCAGGACGACGAGGATCACCTTCCAGCGGGCGGTGTTGATCATCGAGGGCGGGCTCTAGGCCTTGGAATCGTTGGCCGCGGCGGGCTCACCGCGGGCGCGGACGTCGGCGATCATGCCCTTGACGACCTTCACGGTGACGCCCGTGGCGATCTCAAGGCCGACTTCCTTGTCCTCGACGCGGACCACCTTGCCGATGAGTCCGGAGCTCAGGACGATCATGTCGCCCCGCTTCAGGCCGCCGATCATCGTCTGATGCTGCTTCGCGCGCTGCTGCTGCGGCCGGAAGATCAGGAAATAGAACAGGATGATGAGGGGCAGGAAGAACAGCAGCGACCCGAAGGGACCTTGCATGAAGCCCTGGGCTCCCCCGGCGGCGCCGGCGGCTTGGGCATAGGCGGTATCGAACATGGCCTCTCCGAACGTGCGCGCGGCGCGCCCTCGATATAGGGGGCCGCGAAAGTCGGCGGAAGCTATGCGCAGCGCCCTGGTTTTGCAATGGAACCGGGGCCGGTCTAAGCGGTGAGGCGATGGAGAGCGACCAGACGCCGCTGACAGCGCCCCTGTTGGCCCGCATTGCCGAGGCCCTGGAGCGCCTCGCGCCGCCGCCGCGCGCGGCCCCGGCCTTCGACGGCGCCCGGCTCTTCCGCCACGATCCGTCCGACGGCGCCTTCCACCCGGCGCCCGACTATCCGCTTGAGCTCGAGAGCCTGGTCGGCGTCGACCGGCAGAAGGCGCGGTTCGTCGAGAACCTGGAGCGGTTCGCCAAGGGACTGCCGGCCAACCACGCCCTGCTGTGGGGCGTGCGCGGCACGGGCAAGAGCTCGCTGGCGAAGGCGGCGTTCATGGCGGTGGCGAAGGCTGCGCAGGCCCTTCGGCTGGTCGAGGTGGACCGCGACGAGGTCACCGCCCTGCCCGGCCTGTTCGACATCCTGCGCGGGCGGCCGGAGCGGTTCCTGGTGCTGTGCGACGACCTCTCGTTCGAGGAAGGCGCGGCGGCCGCGAAGGCGCTGAAGTCGGCGCTGGAGGGCGGCGTCTCCGGACCGCCGGAAAACGTGCTGTTCGTAGCCACGTCGAACCGCCGCCACCTGATGCCCAGATCTCATAGTGAAAGAGGGGGCCACGCCGAGGACCGCGGCCTGATCGCCACCGCCGAGGACGCCGAGGAGGAGGTCAGCGTCTCCGACCGCTTCGGCCTGTGGATCGGCTTCCCGCCCATGGACCAGCCGACCTACCTGGCCGCCGTCGCCGGCTACGCGAAGCGGTACGGCCTGAAGGTCGCCGACCTGGACCGCCGCGCGCTGCAGTGGGCGCAACTGCGCGGGGCCCGCTCGGGCCGCGTGGCGTGGCAGTTCATCCGCGACCTGGCGGGAGAGTTGGGCAAGCCGCTGCCGCTCTGAGCGCCTACTTCGGCAGGACCAGCGCCGGATCCACCGGCCGCGCGCGTTCCTGCGGCGTGGGGGAGTAGCGGACTTCGAAGTGCAGCTGGGGTTCGCTGACGCCGCCGGTGGAGCCGGCTTCGCCGATCTGTTCGCCCTGGGCGACCTTCTGCTGCATGCGCACGCCAACCTTGCCCAGGTGGCCGTAGGCGGTGACCCAGCCGTCGGCGTGCTTGATCAGCACCAGGTTGCCGAAGCCCGGCACCTGGTCGCCGGCATAGACCACGTCGCCGGCGGCGGCGGCGCGGACCGGCTCGCCGGCGCTGGCGGAGATGTTCATGCCATCGTTGCGCTGGCTGGTGCCCTTGTCGCCGAAGCCGGAGAGCACGCGGCCCTTGAGCGGCCATTGGAACAGGCCGCGGCCCATCTGCATGATCTGGGCGTCGCTGACCTGCGGGCTGGCCGTGGGCGCGCCGCTGACCGGGCCGCTGGGCGGCGGCGTGTAAGGCCGGCTGCCGCCGCGCGGCGGGGTGTAGGGCTGCGGCGCGCTGGGCAGGTCGGGCGCGCGCGACGGCGGCGGAGTGTAGGACGGCGGCGGCGTGTAGGACGGACGCGGCTCCTGCACGCGGTCGCCGGTCCCCCGGTCGCGGTAGCCGGCCGGCAGGCGCAGCTTGCGGCCCGGCGCGAGGCTGGCGCCGCGGCGCAGGCCGTTGGTGGTCCGCAGCTTGTCGACGGTGACGCCGAAGCGCTCGGCCACGCTGGCCAGGGTGTCGCCGCGGGCGACGACGTAGGCCTTCGCCGAGCCGCCGGGGCCGCGCAGCGTCTGGCCGGCGCGCAGGCGGTAGGGCTTCCTGAGGTGGTTGATGCGGATCAGGTCGTCGGTGTCGACGCCCATGTTCCGCGCGACGCGCTCCAGGTTCTCGCCCTTGCGCACGCGGTAGGCCTTGCCGGCGGTCTCGATCGTGACCACGCGGCCCGGCGCGGCGCGCTCGGACGACGGTTCGTCGTAGACGGGCTCTGAACGGCGGGTCGAGCGCGGCTCGGGCGTCTCGTCGGCCGCCTGCGCGCCGCCGGCGCCCGGGATGCTGAGCCTGCGGCCACGGGCGATGGCGTTCGAGCGGCCCATGCCGTTGGCGGCCTTCAGCTCGGCGACCGACACGCCGAACTTCTTCGAGATCGAGAACAGGGTGTCGCCGGACTTGACGACATAGCTCTCGGACTCGGCCCGCGCGCTCTTGCGGCCCGACGACCTGGGCTCGGCGGCGGCCTTGCGCGCGTTCGGGTTCTTCAGCGTCTGACCCGGCGACAGGCGGTAGGGACTGCGCAGGCCGTTGGCCTTGGCGAGCGCCTCGACGGTGGTGTTCAGCTTGTCGGCGACCTCGGCCAGGGTGTCGCCCTTGCGGACCTTGTAGGTCGCCGCCGGCCCGGAGGCCTTGCGGCGCGTGCGCGCGAAGGCGTCGACGCCCGGCGCGGCCACGGCCTGTTCGCCAGCCTGCGTGATGGCCGGCGCCGGTTGCGCCAGCGCGGGCGTAGCCCCGACGCCGAGCGCCGTTCCGGCCAGGAGAACCAGGGCCGTTCGTCGGAAGAGATGCGTCATCGCCGCTCCGGGTAGTGCGAAAACAGAATCATCGGGGCGTGAGGGTCGATCATGGCGGCTGGCCGACGCCCCCGCCAACCCGCCGCGCAACACGAAAACGTCAGAGCTCCTTGGCCACGCCGTCCAGCAGCGGCACGAAGCGCACGTCGATCAGGTCTTCCACCTCGAAGCCGCCCTTGCCGTCGCCGGTGTAGCGGCGAAGCGTCTGGACGGGTCCCTTGCCGATCGGCGCCACCAGGATCCCCGTGGGTTTCAGTTGCGAAAGCAAAGCCTTGGGTTCGCCCGGCGCCGCCGCTGTGACCATAATGCGGTCAAAAGGCGCCTGTTCGGGCCAGCCCTCTCCGCCATCCCCGAAACGGGTGATCACGTTGGTCAGGCCCAGCTCCTTGAACCGCGCCTCGGCCTCGCGCATCAGCGTGCGGTAGCGCTCCACCGAATAGACCAGCCGGGCCAGCTTCGAGAGGATCGTGGTCTGGTAGCCGGACCCGGTGCCGATCTCGAGCACGCGGTCGCGCCGGTCTATCTTCAGCGCCTGGGTCATCAGGCCGACGATGAACGGCTGGCTGATGGTCTGGCCGCAGGCGATCGGCAGCGCCGAGTCCTCGAAGGCGCGCTCCTTGAACAGTTCCTGGGTGAACAGCGGCCGCGGCGTGCCTTCGATCGCGCCCAGCACCTTGGCGTCGGTGACGCCCTGGCTGCGCAGCGCCAGGAGCAGCCGCGCCATGCGGGTCTCCGGCGTGTCGTCCTGTTCCACGTCTTCGGCCATCAGAGCTTCGGCGGGACGCCGCCCAACTGGCCCTGGAGGGCGTGGACGGTCGGTTGATGGGTGAGGTCGATGTGCAGCGGGGTGACCGAGATCTTGCCGTCGTAGAGGGCGCGCAGGTCGGTGCCTTCCGGCGGGCTGGAGCGCAGCTGGCGGAAGCCCACCCAGTAGTAGTCGCGACCGCGCAGGTCGGTGCGCTGTTCGGCGTGGCGGATCTGGAAGTCGCGGAAGCCCTGGCGGGTGACCTCCACCTCCTTGATCTCGCCGGCATGGCCGTTCGGGAAGTTGACGTTCAGCACCACGTCCTTCGGCCAGCCGATCTCCACCAGCCGGCGGATGATGCCCGGCCCGAAGGTCTCAGCCGGCTCGAAGCTGGTCCCCGGCTCGTAGAAGCCCATCTGGCTGAGCGCGATGGACGGCACGCCCATGGCCATGCCCTCGATGGCGCCGGCGACGGTGCCGGACATGGTCACGTCCTCGGCCAGGTTCGCGCCGCGGTTCACGCCGGAGAGCACCAGGTCAGGCTTGGCGCCGGGGATCAGGTCGTTGATGCCCAGCATCACGCAGTCGGTCGGCGTGCCGGTGGTGGCGAAGCGGCGCTCGCTGAGCGTGCGCACACGGATCGGGTCGGCCAGGGTGAGCGCGCGGCTGGCGCCCGACTGCTCGTACTCCGGCGCGCAGACCCAGACGTCGTCGCTGAGCTGCGCGGCGATCCGCTCCAGCGCCGCCAGGCCGTCGGCGTGGATCCCGTCGTCGTTGGTGATCAGGATCCTCAAGCAGGACCCCCGATGTGGGTCAGGCCGGGCAGGTACGGGTGCAGCGCCTGCGGGATCGCGATGCGGCCGCCCTCGTCCTGATAGTTCTCCATGATCGCCACCAGGGTGCGGCCCACCGCCAGGCCCGAGCCGTTGAGGGTGTGCACGAACCGCGTGCCCTTCTCGCCCGTGGACTTGGTCCGCGCGTCCATCCGCCGCGCCTGGAAGTCCCCGCAGTTGGAGCAGGAGCTGATCTCGCGGTAGCGGCTCTCGGACGGCAGCCAGACCTCCAGGTCGTAGGTCTTGCGGGCCGAGAAGCCCATGTCGCCGGCGCACAGCAGCATGGTGCGGAACGGCAGCTCCAGACGCTTCAGCACCGCCTCAGCGCAGCCGACCATTCGCTCGTGTTCGGCTTCGCTCTCCTCCGGCGCGGTGATCGAGACCAGCTCGACCTTGTTGAACTGATGCTGGCGGATCATGCCGCGGGTGTCGCGGCCCGAGGCGCCGGCTTCTGACCGAAAGCACGGCGTCAGCGCCGTAAGGCGCAGGGGAAGCTCCTCCTCCGGGGTGATCTGCTCCCGCACGAGGTTGGTGAGGGAGACTTCGGCCGTCGGTATGAGAAACGCTTGTCCGCCGCCTCTCTTTTCCATCTCTGTGAATCGAGCCTTGAACGCCTCAAAGTCCGCGATCGCAGCTCGGCCCTGCTCGGCATGAGTGCGGAACAGAGCAGCAAACTCTTGGAAAGACTCAGCAGTCCAAGAAACGTCGCGACCAGCGGCTGCCTGCTGCCTCATTCTCTGATCGAGATTTCGGAAGATATCGTTCGCCTTCAGGAAGAACTCTTGGCCCGCTCCTGATGCCGCACGAGCAACTTGGTAATCAGTATTAAGTCGTTGAAAATCTAGATAAATTTCAAACAGATCTTCGCCGAATTTTGGTAGCTGGCCTGTGCCGAACGCGGCCGCTCGCTGTACTATCAGCGGAGGGGCTACCTCCAAGTAGCCGTGCTCTCGCGTTTGGAAATCCAGCATGAACTGACCGATTGCTCGTTCTAGTCGCGCGAGCTCGCCCTTCAGCACCACGAAGCGCGCGCCGCTCATCCGGGCGGCCGCCTCGAAGTCCATCAGCTTGGACATCTCGCCGAGGGTCGTGTGGTCCTTGGCCGCGGCGATGGCGAAGGGCTCGCCCCAGCGGCGGACCTCGACGTTGTCGTTCTCGTCGGCGCCCGGCGGCACGTCCGGCGCGGGCACGTTGGGCAGCGCCGAGAGGATGGCGCGCAGCGCCTCACCCGCCGACCGCTCTGCCTCGGCCTGCTCGGCGAGCGTGCCCTTCAGCGCCTCGACCTGGGCCATCAGCGCCTGGGCGCGGGCCTCGTCCTTCTGGGCCTTGGCCTGGCCGATCTGCTTGGAGGCGTCATTGCGTTCGGCCTGCGCCGTCTGCCCGGCGGTCTGGGCGGCGCGCAGCTTCGCGTCGAGGTCGAGGATCTCCGCCACGCGGCCCGACGAGCCCTTCGCCGCCCAGGCTTTCTCGTAAAGCTCGGGGGTTTCGCGAATGGCTCGGATGTCGTGCATAGGCGTTGCTTGAGGGGTCCGTGAGGGAGGCTAGCGGGTCTGTCTAGAGCGCGTTGGCGGACGGGCCAACCCTCAGGCCGCCGCGTCAGCCTCGTCGTCGTCCTTGCGCCGCAGTTCGATCAGCTTCACGCAGCCGACCGAGATGAAATAGAGCAGGATGATCGGGCCCGAGAGCAGCAGCTGGCTGATCGGGTCGGGTGGCGTGACGATGGCGGCGACGACCACGACGGCCAGGACGGCGTAGCGCCAGCCCTTCCACAGCAGCGACGCGGTCACGATCCGGGCCATGCCGAGCAGAGTCAGGACCACCGGCAACTGGAAGCAGAGCCCGAAGGCGAGCAGCAGCGTGGTCACCAGGGTCAGGTAGTCGGAGACCTTGGGCAGCATCTGCACCTGGACGCCGGCGGTGCCGACGATCTGCTGGCTGAGCGAGAACCACAGCACGAAGGGCAGGATCAGGTAGTAGACCAGCGCCGCGCCCATGGTGAACAGGATCGGGGCGGCCAGCAGGAACGGCAGGAAGGCATGGCGCTCGCGCTTGTAGAGGCCGGGGGCCACGAAGGCGTAGACCTGCCAGGCCAGGATCGGAAAGGTCAGCACCACCGCGCCGAAGCCGGCGAGCTTCAGCTTGGTGAAGAAGAACTCCAGCGGCGCGGTGAAGATCATGCCGGGCGCGGCGCCGGCCACCGCCTTCACGCTCTTCAGGCCGACGAGCACGAACAGGAGGTCGAACGGCCCCTTGGCGTCGCCGGCCTTCTGGGCGGCGAAGATCTGCCCCGCCAGCGAGAACGGATGCAGCAGGAACTCGTAGAGTTGGGCCGAGAAGGCGAAGCACACCGCAAAGCCCACGATGATCGCGCCGACGCAGACGATCAGGCGGCCGCGCAGTTCGATCAGGTGGTCGAGCAGCGGGGCGCGGGAGGCCTCGATATCGGCCTCGTCGGGGCTGAGGTCGCTCAAGCGTCAGCCCCGGCGGTCTTCTTGGCGCGCGCCGCGCGGGTGGCGGTCTTCGGCGCCGGCTTGGCTTTGGCGGCGGCTTTCGCAGGCGCGCGCTTGGCGGCCGGTTTCGCCGCGGCGGGCTTGGCGGCGCCGTTGGTCCTGGCCTTGGCCGCGCGCGGCTTTTTCGCCGGCTTCGGCCCCTCGCCGATGGTCAGCTTCGGCGTCTCCGGCTGGGCGGCGACCTCGGCGTCGTAGTTGTAGGTCTCCGGCCCCTGGTGGAAGTCGACGCCGACGTCGCTCAGGCTCTGCTGGATGTCGCCGACGGTCGACTTCATCACGTCGTCGTGGCCGGCCATGTCCAGGAACTGGCCCTTGCGCATGGCCTCGACCTCCTTGCGCAGGTCGTCCAGTTCCGACTGGCGGGCCATCTCGTCGAAGCTGGCGCGGAACTCCGACGCCATGCCGCGCAGCTTGGCCACGAACTGGCCCAGCCGGCGCAGCAGCATCGGGAGATCCTTGGGCCCCACCACGATCAGCGCGACGGCGGCGATGATCAGGTACTCGAGGGCGCCGACTTCGGGGAGCATCTGGTGGCCTAAACAGAAGCGCCGGCCGCGATCAAGCGCGGGCCGGCGCGAATGGTGTCGTGGCGCGGCCGATTAAGCGGCGGCGTCCTTCTCTTTCTCGTCCTTCGACAGCGTCTTCGGCGGATCCTTGGGCTCGTCGTCACCCTTGAGGCCTTCGCGGAAGGCCTTGATGCCCTTGGCGGTGTCGCCCATCAGGCCCGAGATCTTGCCGCGGCCGCCGAAGAGGACGACCAGCACCAAGACCACGAAGGCGATGTGCCAAATGCTGATGGCGCCCATGCGCTGAACTCTCCATGTGCGGCGGCCCCGCGGCCGCCGAAGTCTCTCACGGGGCTATATAGTCGCTCCGTCGCTGGCAAGCCAACGCGGCCTTTCAGCTCTCCTCGCCTAGGAAGTCCACGTGGAACTCCGGCGCGTCGGCCTCCAGCGGATCCTCGTCGGCGCCGGCGAGGTTCGGGTCGGGCACCGCGAAGTCGGCGGGCAGGTCCAGCGACAGCAGGCCGGCGGCCCGCATCTCCGCCATCCCGGGCAGGTCGCCGAGGGTGGCCAGGCCGTAGTGCTCCAGGAAGGCGTCGGTGGTGCCGTAGGTGACCGGGCGACCGGGCGTGCGCCGGCGGCCGCGCATGCGCACCATCCCGAGTTCCAGCAGCACGTCCAGGGTGCCGCGGCTGGCCTGCACGCCACGCACGGCCTCGATCTCGGCGCGGGTGACCGGCTGGTGGTAGGCGATGATAGCCAGCGTCTCCTGGGCGGCCTTCGACAGGCGGCGCGGCTCGTCGCGCTCCTCGGTCATCAGCCAGGCCAGATCCTCGGCGGTCTGGAAGCGCCAGCCGCCCGCGATCTCGGCCAGCACAACGCCGCGGCCGGCGTACCGCGCCGCCAGCTCCTCCAGGCCGCCGGCGATGTCGGCGCCCTCCGGCAGGCGGCTCGCCAGGTCCTTTTCCGTCAGCGGCCCCGCGGCGGCGAACAACAGCGCCTCGATCTCGCGGGACGTTTCGAGCTTGTCGGTCATGGCAGCTCCAGGTTTCCCCCAGAGGGGGAAACCCGATGATCCCGTCCGTCACGACGCTTTCTCCGCCTTCCGCGCGCGCAGGTAGATGTCGGCGAAGGCTTCCAGCTGCCGGGCTTCCAGGTCGCCTTCCTTGACCAGCTCCAGGCCGGCCGACAGCGTCGAGGCCAGGTAGGACGCGCGCGACGGCCCGGCCGTGGGCGAGCCCATCGGCGCCACGCCGGACAGCGGCGTCCAGCGGTCGAGGTCGGGCAGCAGGCGGCGCAGGCGGTCGCGGGCGTCCTCCAGCGGATAGGCGATCGGCGCGGCGGGCTTGTAGCTGCGCTGCGCCTCCTTCTGGCGCTGGCCGATGTAGGCGCTCATCAGGTCGTAGAGGCTGCCGTCGATGCGGCCCGACGGGATGATGCGGATCGCCTCGGGATCGCCGCGCACGAACACCTCGCGGCCCAGCTGGGCGCGGGTGCGTAAGGACTCGGCGGCATTGCGCATGGCCTCCAGCTTGGCGAGGCGGAAGGCCAGCCGGGCGGCGACCTCTTCCGCCGGCGCTTCCTCGGCCTTCGGCTGCTCGGGCCTGGGGAGCAGCAGGCGCGACTTCAGGTAGGCGAGCCAGGCGGCCATCACCAGGTAGTCGGCGGCGAGCGAGAAGCGGCGGCGGCGCGCCTCCTGCACGAAGGCCAGGTACTGCTCGGCCAGCTTCAGGACCGACAGCTTGAGCAGGTCCACCTTCTGCGTCCGGGCGAGCGCCAGCAGCACGTGCAGCGGGCCCTCGTAGCCGTCCACGTCGATGATCAGCGCCTCGCCGTCCTCGGCCGCGGTGGTGGCGGCGTCGAAGTCGAGGCTGGGCTGGAATCCCTGACTCATGCCGCCCATCGTCCTTCAAAGGCGGCGTCGAAGCGAGCGCGGCCCTCGGCCGCATCGAAAGGCTCCACAGCTTTCGGCAGCCGCGCCAGCGCCGCCTCCGCCCGCCGCAGCGACCGGCCGCGCAGCCTGCCCGCGCCTTCGACCACGGCGCGCATCTCGGCCATGTCGCCGTTGCAGTGCAGGACCAGGTCGCAGCCCGCGGCGCGCGCCTGCTCGGCCCGCTCGCGGAAGCCGCCCGCCAGGGCCTGCATGGAGAGGTCGTCGGTCATCAGCAGGCCGTCAAAGCCGATCGCGCCGCGCACGACCCGGCGGATCGCCGAGCGCGAGGTGGTGGCCGGGCGCTTCGCGTCGACCGCCGCGTAGATCACGTGCGCGCTCATCGCCATCGGCATGTCCGACAGCGCCCGGAACGGGGCGAAGTCGCGGGCCTCCAGCTCGTCCCAGGGGGCGTCCACCACCGGCAGCTCCAGGTGGCTGTCGGCCCTGGCGCGGCCGTGGCCGGGGATGTGCTTGATGACCGGCAGGACCCCGCCGGCGATCAGGCCCTCGGCGGCGGCCCGGCCCAGGAGGGCGACCTCGTCCGGCGTCTTGCCATAGGCGCGGTCGCCGATGATCTCGTGGCCGGCGGGGTCGGGTACGTCCAGCACCGGCAGGCAGTCGACGTTGATCCCGAGCGCGGCCAGATCATGGGCGATCAGGCGGGCGCCCAGCCGGGTGATCTCACGCCGCAGCAGCGGGTCGTTCTGGGCCAGGCCGCCGTAGGCCGCGCCGGGCGGATAGCGCCGCCAGTGCGGCGGCCCCAGGCGCTGCACGCGCCCGCCCTCCTGGTCGATCAGGATCGGGGCGTCGGCGCGCTGGAGGGTCCAGCGCAGTTCGGCGGTGAGCGCCCTCACCTGCTCCGGCGTCTCGACGTTGCGGCGGAAGAGGATGAAGCCCCAGGGCCGGACGTCGGCGAAGAAGGCCTTCTCAGCCGGCGTCAGCACCGTGCCCGCGCAGCCCAGGATGGCCGCCGCGCAGGTCACCGGACGAAGCAGCTCTTCCCGGCGGCCTGGAGCTTGGCACAGAAGGCCTGGGCGTCGGCCTTGGAGGCGAAGCCGGTCACGGCCGTCCGGTAGAGCACACCCCCGTTCTTCTCGATCTTCTCGACGCCCTTGCCCTTGCCGGCGGCCAGGCCGGGCGCGACCGCGACCGCGTCGCGCCAGGCCTTCTCGGCCAGGTCGGTGGAGCTCACGGCGCCGATCTGCACGACCGCGCCGCCGGCAGCGGCGGCCTTCGGGGCCGGCGCAGGTTCAGGGGCCTTGGCGACGGGCGCGGGCGGCTTGGGCGCCGGCGCGGCGGCCTTGACGGGCGGCGGCTCGGCCTTCGCCGGCGGCGGGGCCG
>JADMIO011678446.1_pt1 | contig 91928 bp, 54 predicted proteins | sample 8958161 | NCBI WGS metagenome assembly JADMIO01 (sample SAMN16585339, study PRJNA669376) | soil metagenome | isolation source: Crop rotation soil | place: USA: Cullars Rotation, Alabama | collected 2011
TATGGTGAAAGTTGGAACCTCTTACGTGCCGATCAGATTAAAACGAAAGGCCCAGTCTTTCGACTGAGCCTTTCGTTTTATTTGACCATGTTGGTATGATTTAAATTAATACGACTCACTATAGGGTCAGTGCGGCCGCGACTTCAAGTCACGTGAATTCCAAGCTTCGGATCCCACTGTGCTGGAAAGTGATAGAACTTATAATTGAATTTGTAAATTGATTGGCAGCTGTTCCTGTTCCCAATTTAATCCAGCCATCGGGTGATGCACAGAAACTTGTGTAATTAACTCCTTCAAACTTGAAGGTGAATCCGATTGAGGCAACCGAAGTTGGTGTGTCATCATTCGAAACCCCGGAAATTTGAGTAGCTCCTGTCATAGAGGCAAGCGTATGACCGGTGGAAGTAGTAAAGTTGTACGTGGAAGCATTATTCACAATTCCAATTGATACATTACTCAAAGGTTGATTAACTGTAACTTTTCTCGAAGCGGTTACCACGCATCCCTCGACAAGAGATGCTGAAACAGTATAGGTTGTTGTCGATGACGGTGAAGCGACCACGGTATTCCCTGTTGTTGCATTAAGCCCCGTTGCAGGAGACCACGAATAAGTTGCGCCGCCGCTCCCGGTTCCTCCTACCGGGGAAGTTGAAGGCACAACCCAGACAGGACCATTATTTAATATAGCTTCATCACCACCGGTTACAGCATTTGCCGCAACAGTTCCGACACCTTCATCGAGTTTATAATAAGCCACCAATCCTGTCATGTTCGAGGAGAGTGTTGTACCCATTGCAGACTGAATCTCAGCCTGGGTACGCACAACATTCCAAACCTGCAATTCATCAATATCACCGTCGAATACTTCATTCCCTCCCTGCCATTGTGAACCGATTATAAGATTATGAGGCCAGACCTGCCCACCGGAATTCTGATCAGGGCTTGGTATCGAGCTTCCCTTCGAAGCCATCAATGTTCCGTCAATATATAACCTGGTATCACTTGTCATTCTGACCACGGTATAATAGTGCCATTGATTATCTGTCGGGAAAGTAACACCTGTATTTGGCCATGCATCACCAATGCGTATTTCTCCTGTAGTGCTTTGCCCGAGGTATAAATTTCTGCCCTGCGCAAAAATATTTCTGAAAGAACCTGCATGATTATTTACCTGCTTCGCCCAGACTGCAACGGTGAATTGACCTGTGACCGGGATAATGTCATTTGGTCCGTTGATAAAATCATCCGATCCATCGAACCGTACAGCATTTTTATTGTCAGAAGCAGTAAGCGTAACTGATCCGCTTGTGCAATAAGATGAACTTTGAGGATCTGCAATAACGGTTACCGAAGGAGGAATAACAGCCGTGAATGTCCAGTCTGTACAACCTGTGGGGGAACCGATAGCATTTGTAGGTTCAACCCGCCATGAATAAGCCCCCGCCACCAACGTGGTAACAGAAAATGTTGTATCAGTGTTTGAAGTTTTAGTTGCAATCAATGTTACTGCCGGGCCGGAGCCTGTATTCAGATATACTTTGTAGCCTGTAGCGTCGGATGATTTAGGCCATGCGAGTGACACACCGGAAGCACAGGCATTACCTCCATTGACAGGCCGGACAGGAGAAAGAATGCAGGCCGGTAGTGCCGAGCTTACACAGATATTAAATGTTGATGAGAAAGGTGTACCAGCAAGTGCATGATAGACACGCACGAGGTATGTATTTCCTACGATGGTTGTAACCGTACTGCTTTCAGTACTTGCCGCACCGGTTGAGGCATTCACACAGCTAACAGAAGTCTTCCCGATACAATTGCCGGGCGCAACACCTGCGTTATATACCTGGAATGCCGGATCAAAGAAGCCTGTGCCACTTACCGTTATTGTTGTTTTGGTATTGACCGCGGTGAACTTATACCATACATCATCATCAGGAAGGGCACAAGTAACTGCTTCTGCAGATGCTGTTGCAGAAACAGTATTTCCGTTTGCAGAATTTGAATCGAGCGTGCAACCCGGCGTCGTCAGGTCAACAAGATTTATAGCCTGCGAACATTCATCGTTTGCAGGAGGCGGAGAATAAACCACGAGTGCAAACTCACCGATCTGCGCCCATGCAGGACTTTCAATGTACACTGTTGGCGGACTTGTATATCCGTAACCACCCTGAACTGCAATTGATCCGATAGCGGTGCCATTGAGCATAGCTGAACCTGTTGCATCTTTACCTCCACCGCCTGAAAAACGGATCCTTGCACTCAAATTAGTTCCGGTTGTTGTGGTTGTATATCCGCTCCCTCCGTTCGTTATTGTAACACTTGTAACAGGGCCATTGGGAATAATGTTAGCTGTAGCTGTAGCCTGCACACCTCCACCATCATGGTAGACGCGGACATAATATGTAGCACCTACAATTAATCCTGCCAGGTTTGCATTCACGACTCCGCCTGCGCTCCCAACTTCGCAATGAGCAGGAGATAATGCAACAAGTGCTGAATCCAATACCTGCACCCTTGGAACATACCCGCCTGATCCGTATACTCTTACTGTAGTTGATGGATTCTGATCAACAAATTTAAACCATACATCGTCATCCTTATTCCCTCCGCATGAAGCCTGTGAAGAAGCAGTAGCAAAACGTGAAGTATAAAAGTTGCCGCATAAATTACCTGGAAATTCAAGAAGAGCAGGAACTGTAATTGCACCTGTGTATTCATCATTTGACGGAGGAGTTGGTGAAGGCGGTGTGAAACCTGCATACACCCCTGGCGTAAACTTTAGAGAAGAATTACAGGTCGGAATACTGGCTAAGCCATTGCATCCAAACTGTACAACAGCCACATTTTCATTTGAGAAAGCAGTAGTGTTTTCATATTGCTGCGCAAGCACCTGGCCCGGAAGCGGAAACGGGTTCACCATTGACCCGGCAATTCCAACTGAATAAGTATATTCATGATTGTTTGTACCGTTAAACCCCTGGAATAAACCATAGTTATAAGTTATGCTGTTATCAGCTTCATCGAGGACTACCTGGAAATTAAGTTGCGGTCCTGTAGCAACCAATACTGTATAGTTATACCATTCAACCACTATTTTTCTTGATCCCGGTGTTGACCCGATGATCTGGTATTTTGTATGCGCATTCAAACTTGTTATTCCTCCGGCATCATTTGGATTGGTAGCTAAATCATCCCAGAACGGCGCAAGCATTAATGGAAAACAACCTGTATTCAGAGTCGTAGTTGTAGAACTCATCTGGTTATTATATGATGCGGCCGTAACAGTAGGACTTGTTGCAGTAATAAGCTTAATCCATCCGTTTGTAGAAGCATTAAAACCTGTCACTGTCTCACCCTGGAACTGGAATGTGGAGGAAGGAATAGTTGTAGCATTGGTAACAGCATCATCCGTGCTTGTTGAGTTCCAGGAGAAATTACTGCCGGTTCCAAGAATTGAAGTGTATGTAATGTCGGTGGTCCTCGTAATGTCATACGACAATGAAGATGGCTGAGTATACGTACTTGCCCACGCAAAATAATCATCACCCGTTGGTACAATTGGTCCCGCACCGGAAGTAGCGGTTACCTTGCTCCCCGTTGCAGTTAGCGATGTTCCTGCTGCCCCGCTTGTGGTGCTTCGTATTGTCCACGGACCAGCTGAGCTGGCTGCCTGTGCAATGAAAAGCGAAGCCTGGTCCGATGTTAAGCTGTCATAAAAATTATAATTTAATGTAACTGTAGGACTGGTTCCGTAAATACCTCCATTACTTTGTAACCGGAATTGCCTGACGCCTGTAAGCGTCCCTGATGATACCGTTCCTATTGGTGGAGAATTAATTCTCGAACCGTTCAATGCAACAATGGTTGATCCTGAACTACCTGAGCCGGTTCCTGTGCTGACTGAAACAGGGGCCTGGAATGGAAATGTTCTTGAGAACGATCCGCCTGGACATATAAACCGGATGTTTCCTTTCACATTAGAAGTAACGGAGGCGGAAACTGTTGACACAGTTAAATGAGAAAAAGTTAATGTGTCAGTTCCGAAATCAAGAATACCACTTGAAAGTGTCATTGGAGTAGATGCATACAGTTCCAGGTTTCCTGAAAAAGCGGCACCGGCTGAACTATTCATTATAAAATTATTAATTCGCCGGTTCGTTGGAATTTCTGCACCTTCTGAATAAATCACATTCGTTGCACCCGTTGCAGGGGCGGTGAGTGTATACGATAAATTGTATAATCCAATACGGCTTACAGGTGTTGCTGCTGCAGTTGTAACGCTACCGGTAGCCACCATTCCCGCAGCGGGAGCTGTAACATATCCGGATCCGCCATTTGTGATTGTGTAACCGGTAACCGATCCATTCGCTAACGTAGCTGTTGCCGTTGCCAGGCAACCTGCAGGAAATGCAGCTAATGCCCCGGTTCCCCCGCCACCGGTAATATTTATTGTTGGCAATGATGTCCACAATGAACCTCCGCTCACGCAAATAACAGACACAACCTTGCCTTGGGAAACAGTGACTGTAAATGTAGGAACACTTCCGCCCGCAAGCTGTGTACCTCCTGAAATTAAAATTGACGGAGCAGCCGTGTAACCCGAACCTCCTGCGGTAACGAGATTTTTAAAAGCTGTAGGCAAAGAAAAACCAACATCAGGAGCTGAGGAATAATTTACACCGCCATTAGTTGTGGTAAGAGCACCAACTGACTGATCACTTTTAATATTTATGCCCCCGGAAATTGAAGCAACAGAACTTTTTATAGTTGTAGAGTTTAAAGGACCAAGAACCTGTTGGATCAGAACCACATTAATTCCGGCACCGGAACCTGCACCGGTATTAAGTACCACAAGCGCCGGGGCACTTATGTACCCGCTACCGGGATTGGTAAGTGTAAGGCTTCGTAATGTCTGTGTTGTTGCATCATGATTTACTGTGAGGTGTGCCGCACTTCCTGCATAGAGGAAAGAAGCCCCACCGCTTGCAACAACACCGGAGACATGAACGGGAGGATTAGCGTCGGAAATAGTTCCTGCCGTTACACATGTATATAGATTTGTTCCGTAGAAATATTGCGTTCCAACTGTCGGAGTGAGCGAACCGCTTCCAAAAGGAATACCCGGGGTTCCGGTATTTCCTACCCAAAGCCACGTTACAGTGCCATCACTTGCAGTACCGCTGGAATGAGACGGACCTGCTCCTGCTGTGGTACCTGCAACTGTGGCAACATATATATTAGATCCAAACACACGGACTGCACCAACGCCTACGCCTGCGGCCGACACCCAATTCGATGATGATGCCGGAGCTATGACAGGTGCAGAAGTATACCCGCTTCCCATGTTCGTGACTGCAACACTTGCGATCTGCGTATTCGATGATCCAAAAACAACTGCAGTATTATCAATCGAAAGTTTCCCATTCGTGTTTAATGATCCTGCAGAGTGAGTAAAATTCTCAGTCACAATTAAATTAGCTGAGGTATTGATTGTTGAACTGCCTGTTGTCTGAAATTTTAATTGCCGTATAATGCCGCCGTAAAAATTTCCTGTGCCTCCAAGCGTTTGAGAAAGGCTCCCACCCGATTGCTGGCTGCCGTTGAAGTTCAGAATTGTTGAAGACAAAGCAAGATTTGCAAAACCATTGTTTGTAAAATTGCCGCCGATATTTAATGTTATCCCGAGTTGCGCTGTTGTATAAGGCAAAAAACTTCCCCCGGAATTAACCAGGACATTTCCTGTTACAGTAAGGGCATTTGATGTTGCATTCCATTGCAGAACTCCTGAAGCTCCTTCGCCGATTGTCAGGTTTGTAATTGTAACCGCCTGGTCAATTGTTACAATTGCGCCATCGGCAATTATGGCATTATCAACAGACTGGGGAACAGCTCCGCCGGCCCATGTAGCTCCACTACTCCACAATCCGCCTGCAGTTGTTGAAGTAACAGAAGTTGGTGTGTGCGTTGCAAATGATGTGATGTTACAGGAAGTCGCCGGTCCTATGGTGTTTCTCGGAATCACAGTCCAGTAATAAGCAGTGTTGTAAGAAAGAGTCGGCGGTGTATATGTTGTGCCGGCCTGGCTGGAAGCAACCCTGACCGTAACATCCAGGTTATATACAAGGGTTGGGTTGGTGCTGAAATATACATCGTAGCCTGTCAGAGGAGGATCACTTGTTACAGCGTTCCAGGAAAGAACCGGCGTTACAGAAATATTAGTGGTCGCATTCACAGGTGAATATCCAGTGACACAGGAAGGAATTGCAGGAGTGTTTGTTGTTGCAGTTGCAGTAAGAGGTGAGATTGTGCGGTAATAAGTAAGGCCGCTGCAATAACTATTTTTTGAATACACATAAAAATCATATGCTGTATTTCCTGAGAGACCGGGTGACTGGAATGTTGTAAAGTACGCGGAAGAAATAACGGTTCCCGCTCCAAGGGCGGCTCCGGCCGTATAGGTAGTACCATCTACAGGATTAGTTGCTGCAGAACCTGCAGGATACCTTACTACAAGATAACTGTCGGCACCTGAAGCACCGGTAAAAGATCCATTTATTTGAGTCGTGGAAACCGGTGTAACGTTAAGTGATGTGGGCTGTGTTGATGGCGGAACACAAGCGCCGGAAGGATCAAAACGATAGCCGCTTCCGTTCCCCGGCCATGCTGATGATGTGGTGGTCGTATTAGTTGTTCCGTTCAGTGCATTGAGATAATGTCCTGTACCGCCAGTTGCATCTTCAAGCCCGATAGATGCTGCCGCTACGATCGCACCTACAGAAGGGCCATATATATATTCAATACGACCCGGGTTAGAGGATGAAGGACCGTAAATGTTTACCTGGAATGAAATCAGGATTGAAGAATTATCGGTAAAGCCGCTGCCAATAGCGTTGTCCCATTGAAATGCATATACATCGGTACCAATAAGTCCATGCCGCATGCTACCTGAACCCAAAGGAAAATTACCACCCATATCTTTAAACCATGCAGCAATTGTATTGTTTGGAATTGTCGTGTTGAAAAGGTTTGCGGGTGTCCGGCTGTCAATAGCGCTAATTGTTGACTGGTTGCCACATCCAATCCACCCATTGCAAGACATACTCATTTGAGTAAAAGTGTTTGCGTTGTATGTGAAAGTAAACGGTAAGATAATAAGTACTCCGCCATCATCCTGGGTACTATTTCCAAAGCCGCTTGTCAAGCCGGCAGTAGTATTAATAACAGTTATACCTCCACCACCCAGTGTAGTATATGTTTGCCCGGTTAAGACAGAAGGTGTGTACTGGACCTGTGCATTTGATTCCTTTGCTCCCAGGAATGAAATTAAAAAAAAGCAGGCGCACAAACGGCAAAGGTTGTTGATTGATCTTGCAATAATTAAATTGTGTTTCATTGTGGTTGGGTGTTTCGTGTTAATCATAAAAAACCGCCTTGCTCAGATTTGTAGGCAGGGCGGCCACATTGTAAAAGTCGTATTGCCGGGTAAACTAAGCTATAATAACAATGTTTTTTTTCAGTTACTTAATCGGGCGGAAATGTATTGTGTCAAGTAAATAGTTTTGTGTTTCCGAAAGGAACTCTTTTTTTTCAACAAATCAAACATTTTATGCAATATCACCCGAAAGTGTGATACCACACTAATACGTTAATCAAATTTACCGCAGATTGAGGCTTTACAGGAAAAAAGAAAGTACTAAGAGGATATAAATCACTCCTGAAAAAAGTGATCAACGGCTCAGAAAGGCCGCTCGACGAAATACATATCGATTTCTCCCTTGTTTTTAGCCTGGATTTTTCCCCTGTGAATACATTTAAATTTATCCTTCACAAGCTCATATGTTGTTCCCGATATATTTACTTTCCCGATCTCACCGCTGCTTTCCATCCGGGAAGCGGTGTTAACGGTATCGCCCCAGATGTCGTAGGCGAATTTTTTAATCCCTACAATTCCAGCCACCACCGGTCCCGTATGAATTCCAAGACGTAATTCAAAAAAAGGCCGGCCATTTGCTTCACGTTCCTTTTTATTTTTTTCGATGAAGTGTTGCATCTCGAGTCCTGCCCTAACAACATCTTCCGGGTGCGTTGAATTTGTTACAGGTAATCCGCCTGCACACATATATGCATCACCTATCGTTTTTATTTTTTCAATTCCGTATCTCGTAACGATTATATCAAACTCACTGTAACAGTAATTGATTTCCTGCACAAGCTCTTCTGCGCTGAGCTTCTCACTTGCCTGGGTGAAATTTTTAAAGTCGGTGAACAACACAGATACAAGGTCAAAGCTTTTTGCCTTAGCAGACCCGGTAGCTTTTAATTCTTCTGCAGTTTCTTCAGGAAGAATATTCAACAGCAATTCATCGCTACGTTTTTTTTCTTTCGAGATCCTGTTGCGTTGAGTGAAGAATACACCGGCAAATAATAAAACAACTGCGAACCCGCCGATGAAACCGTTCTTCACAAGTTTTTGCTTGCTGATCTCTTTCTTTTTTATTTCCTGGTCCTTCTCCAGCAAATGAATTTCACCTTCTTTTTTCTGAATATCAAAATCAAACTGCAGGCTTCCGAGTTTCTTGTCTGTTTCTATATTATATAATGTATCCTTTATACCTGTCAGCAAGGTCTGGTATTTCAATGCATTGCCGCAGTCGGCCGTTTGTGTATATATTCTTGCAAGACCTTCATAAGATTCCTTCAATTCCTTCTTCGTATCCAATTCCTTTGCAATTTCCTGGGCCTGCCGGAAAGCAGCAATCGCCGCCACTGTGTTGCCTTGCTTTTCATAGGCATTTCCCAAACCCAGGAGCGATTGGGTCATATCAAATTTACTTTCGGCTTTTTGTGCAATATCAAATGCTTCTTTATGATTCTTAATGGCGGAATTAAAATCTCCCTTCGCTGCATAAGCCAGGCCGATATCGTTTAATGAATAAGGAATTGCTTCTGTTCCCTTATAAGCAATCAAAGATTTTTCAAAATAATAAAGAGCAGAATCATAATTGGTTCTGTTAAAATATATTTCTCCTACTCCAACCTGTATTGTGCCGATGATATTGTTTATTTCTTCATTTGTATTCGGAGCTTTACCCCCGGGATTACTTTTTTTAAATGCTTCTATCAACGGTAACGCCCGTAAGTAATGTGCAAGGGCTTTATCGTAGGTGGCTTTTTTAAAACCATATACATTCCCTATGTTGCCTTCAGCTGTTGCAATTCTGAATGTGTCTGAAAGCTCTTCTGAAATTTTCAGTGATTTTAAATAATACTCTATGGCTTTGTCATGAGAAGCCTGTTGATAATAAACCGACCCGATATTACTATACATTGATGCTATTCCCGTTTTGTCACCAAGTGAATCGTAAACAGCCAGCGACTGGTTCCAGTATGTAAGTGTCTCCAGGTATTTTGATAAATTAAAATTAGCAATGCCAATGAATTTAAGAGCGGTAGCAAGCCCGTTAGGAAATTTCAGTTTCTCTGACAATTCCTTAGCAGCGACAGCATACCTGAGCCCTTCAACAGGTTCAAGACTGTAATATTTTTTACTTAAAGCAAGAAGTATATTTACTTTGGAAGTGTCTTCTCCGGATCGTGCCAGCACAGCTTTCAGGCTGTCGGTCTGGGCAGTCGAAAATGAACGGACGTCACACAACATAAATGCCACAATACAAAGAAATGTTGCTGTCTTTTTCATAGATGACGCGTTGTTATCCATTTCAAAATAACAATTATTTTACGGGACAAAAAAGATTTATTTAAACGCAACTGTCTCCGGCGGAAAAACCAGGGAGTATTTACTGATTAGCGGGGAATAACGCAGATATAAAAATAATTTTACTGCCTTTGAAAAAAATGTATCAGTACAAAGTATGAGATGGAAAATAACCAACAGAGAAATTTTATTATTCCGTTCCGCTTTCTTTTTTTATAACACTTATTTTGCCGTCTGTTTCATACCAGATGGTTTTTACTTTTCCAAAGTCATCAATGTTCTCCTCGTGAATGGCCTGTGTAAGGTCGCGTTCCGGAATGGCATAACGTGATAAATTTTTTTCTGCTTTCTTTCCATTCTTAAATAATTCAACGGCATGACCTTCCGTTAATTCACGGATCGTATTGTTGCGATAGCTTAGCCATGCACATGCCCTGTGGAGTAAAGCAAGAAACATAGCTGTGCCCAGGCATTCAAAAAAAGGATAATGACCGGTAATGCACCTGCTCAGGATGGCGCCAAGAGTAATTGAGAGTACAACATCAAATGCGGATTGTGTGCCGAATGTCCGCATGCCTGCAATTCTTATGAAAGCAATTGCAACAACAAATACAATAAAGGCTCTGATAAACATCTGGTACCACTCCAGCTCTTTTACTTCCAGGCCAAGCAAATCAATTTGCAGCAATGTCATGGTTAGAAAAGTATTTCTTTTACGTCCAAAAAAATATGCCTACTACCCTTCTATCGTTCCCGCCCTTCATCTTTTACAGCATGCTTGTCAGCCGGAACTTTCCCGTCATAATAATCAGCAAAAGCGCGTGTAAATTCCGCTCCGAAAAAAACTATCATAGAGGAATAATATACCCATAAAAGAATTAAAACAACAGAGCCTGCCGTTCCATAGCCGGACCCGGGTTCTGACTTTCCGAAGTATAAGCTCAGGCCGAATTTTCCTGCTTCAAACAACAATGCTGTAACAACAGAGCCGATCCACACATGGCGCCATTTTATTTTTGCATCGGGAAAAAATTTAAACATCAGTGCAAAGAGAACCGACAGAACAGCTACTGATAAAAAGAAATTGAGAACCTGTAAAACCACCAGCAGCGAATCAGAAATGTTAGCAGAAACCCAGTCTCCCAGTGAAGTCAGCATCGTGGAGATAACCAGGGAAACAATTAAGATGAATGCAATTGAAAGAATAAGTCCGAAAGAAAATAAGCGCACACGTATTACACTCAGTATACCGCTCTTTTTTGGATCAGCTTTTACTTCCCAGATTATGTTTAATGACTTCTGAAATTGGGCAAATACTCCTGTTGCACCAAAAATAATGGTAACAACTCCCAGGATTGTTGCCCATACTGAAGTTTTAGTTTCTCCCGCTTTGGCAATCATCTTATTGATCTGTTCTGCAGTATCTGCTCCCATCATTCGTGCTATCTCTTCAGAGATATGGGAGTTTACAACATCACGACCAAAAAAATACCCGGCCATTGTTATGATAACCACGAGCAGACCCGGCAAAGAAAAAATCGCATAATAAGCAATCACTGCCGCTTCACGAAACGGATCTTTGGCCATCCATTCTTTGTAGGCCCGTTTTAAAATTGTACCGGAATCTCTGATCTTAAATTTCATACTTTAGAAAAACTGAAACTTACAGGGAAAATACTAAACTAAAGATTAATAACCCGGGCATCAGTTAATATTACCCGGAACAATAATATTTTTAAGATACGGTTCGAGATCATCCAGGCTTTTGAGCGGCTCAATGCGAATCGGAAAATTTAAGCCGACAAATTTCCACACTTCTACATATGTATTCCTGTAATTATAAAGATATGCATTACAAAGGCCAGCGTTTCTTGTCATCACATAAGTTCCGGATGAAATAACAACTTCATGCTTTTGCGACGTACTCAGGTTCTCAAAGTAAACAGGTAACATATCATTTAGATTTTTAGTCTTTATGCTAAGAATTAAATTCTGTGCCACGGCACAGGTTTTTAAAGTTTTTCGCAGGCGACCATGGAAAATTTAAAGAAAATGGGAAAGCAAAGTGCAGGAATTTTACTTTACAGGTTTGATGAAGATGTAATTCATTTCTTTTTAGTCCATCCCGGCGGTCCCTTCTGGAAGAATAAAGATGAGGGAGCATGGTCGATACCGAAAGGCGAGTTTGAATTTGAGGAAGATCCTCTGGATGCGGCCCGGCGTGAATTTATGGAAGAGACAGGTATTCCGCTTAAAGCTGAAAATTATATCGAGCTTAAAAAGGTGAAGCTAAAAAGCGGGAAGACAATTTATGCCTGGGCAGCCTCCGGTCATGTAAATCCGGATGAAATCAGCAGCAACACATTCGACATCCAACTTTCATCAGGCAAGACCCAGCGGTTTCCTGAAATAGACCGTGGAGGATGGTTTACGCTCGAAGAAGCAAAGCTGAAATTGAATCCTGCCCAGGCTCCGCTTCTCACCGACCTTCTTCAAAAACTTACTTAAGAACTCACTCTTGAACTTGATAACTACTATAGGCGTACTTGCCAGCATCGGAACAGGCACATCGCTGGTACCTCAGCTGATTAAAGTAGTCAGGGAAAAAAAGGCCGACGGGGTTTCGGCAATTATGCTTGCTGTATTAATTACAGGAAACATTCTGTGGGTTTATTATGGTGTGCTTAAGGACGACTGGATTCTTATTTCATCCAGCGCACTTTCTGTGCTTGTGAACAGTGCGCTAAGCATATTAAAATTTATGTACCGAAAAAAAACTTCGAAGAAAAAATGAAGTGTCTTAGAGATAAATAGATCTCAAGGTTGAACTTCGATGCCATTTGGTGATGATTTCAACGATGGCACATTTTTTATAAACCATGAGCAATTACAATTCAAATTTATGTCACGAATAAAATCCTGTACGAGAATATTTTCTAAAACCTAAAAATATGAAAACCCGATCATTTGTTTTTTTATTACTCGCTGTCCTTCTTATCACTTCATCAGGATGCGCCGTAGTAGGCGGAATTTTTAAAGCCGGCGTCGGAGTAGGAATCTTTATCGTAGTAGTTATTGTCGCCTTGGTTCTTTACCTGATGAGTAAAATCGGGAAGAACAAATAAAATCGTTTACTCTTCATTACATCAAGAGAATAAAAAACTCCGGAAGACAAATTGATGCTTCCGGAGTTTTATTTTAAGCAGCCGTTAACGGCTTAATTTAATTTGTAACCTCTATCTTTTTCGTATAAATATTATCTGCCGTTATGAGCTTTAAATAATATGTGCCTGATGCAAGCCCGGTTGATTTTGTATTCAGTTTAACAGAATGTATTCCCTGGCTTTCTTTTCCTTCGGCTAACGTTGTAACTTTTTTACCCAGCAGGTCATACAACTCTACTTTGATATTTCCGGTGTTAGTAAGATTGTAGGTAACATTGATGATTTCATTTGCCGGATTTGGAGTTGAATTAATAAACTCATCCGCTGCCAATGGAGCATCGTTTAGTCCAACAGTTGAAAAATGAACCGTATCTACCTTGCTGAAAATTCCCGCACCGCAAGGGCTGTTTACCGTAAGTGTAATATTAAAATTTCCCCCTGATGTGTAAGTGTGAACTGCCGGGTTCACGTTTGAAACGAGTGCCGAGCCGTCACCGAAATCCCATGTGTATGATGAAGCGTTAACAAGATTAAGAGCATGCACAGTTGCCTGCATTCCGTTTAATCCTGTAGTGAAACTGGCATCCGGATCCTGCCTGTAAAGTGTTACCGGCACTGCAGCCCAGTTATTCGATTCGTTTGTCTCAAGCATATTGCTGTCAGGGTCGGTGATGGAAACGATGAAATAATTTCCGTTGCACACGCCTGTAAGATCTATTCCAAGATTAAGTCCAACTACATAGATGTCAAGCTTGCCAACATAAATTCCCTGGTGCTGACCGCAGCCTGTAAAAAATCCTAAGCCGGCATTTGTAATTGCTGCCTGGGTAAGAACAGTACCGCTTGTATCTACACAGTATCCCGGCTGTGCATCGCAATCGCCAAGGTTAATTAAACAGAAGCTGGTTTTTGTTCCTGTGCCAACAATCGGCCATGTTGTTGCGTCGGGATTAGCTGTAGGTGTGCGCAAACTAAATTCAGCCCAGTTATCAACATGAATGTGACCATGCGACGGGTGATAACTCATGAAACCTGCAGTTCTTGTATATGTTGTAAGCGTATCGCCGGCGCTTATTTTCTGGTAGACAACCTGTCTCACCATTTGCTTTACAGAGCCACCGCCAGGACAAACTGAAGTTGAACAGGGTACCAGTGTCGTCCCGCAATAGCAACTGTCGACAGGAAGAATTTCAAGCGGACCCCAGCCGATGTTTGGTGTGGCGTTATCAAAATTAATATTGCCGGGTACTTCGTATGCTGAATGATGAGTGGTGGCATTAATGTCTTTGCTGATGCTCAATGCAGACGCTGTCATATCCGGAAGCAAATCACAAGGAGGGCTCATGCCAGGAGGGCAATCACAAAAGTTGCAAAGGAATGGCGCAGGACCCGGATCAGGAGGAGGATTGCTTCCGAATGTAAGCGAAAAATTATGCACATCACCGGAATCATTATTTGCTACGTCCTCTATTTCAAGCACCCAGGTTCCGTTAGGATTCTGTCCGTTGTTCAGCTGGTTCAATGATTCGAGCGGTATCCATATGCCTGTAAAAGGAGCAGAACCATTTTCAAGATAACCGGTTGCACCGTTTTCAGCAATGCATGTCCCTGTAAAATCATCACCATCATGTCCGATTCCGTTGGCAATAAAAATGGTATTGCCGTTTGGTGCCTTGAGTCTTATCTTGAGATCAGCATCCCATGTATGGGTAATATCGAAACACATTCCTGTAAGTCCGAATGTTGAATCAATAACCGACGGTAACCCGGAAACCACGAGGGAATCATAAACTTCGGGACCGTTATCAGGAATCAGAACTACAGAAGTTGTTGTGAAAGTCTGTGAAAATGCGAATCCCGGTAGGAATCCGAGTAATAAGAGTATTGTTTTTTTCATTTCTAAGGTTTATTGGTTGGGCTTCAAATATACTAATAAAGAAGGGTAATAACAGGGACCGGTTGAACATCTTATGAAATCCGAAAAACATTTTTATCTTTGAAAAGGTCACAATTTCCTATGATCAGGAGAATTAATTTTCTTAATCTATTTGATTTTTATTCTTAATAATTCTGTTCAGGAAGGTGAACCGGGTGGACATGCCAATATGCTGATAATACTTAAACGACCTAAATTAATCCGGGTGACAACATTGCGAAGATTTGTTCTCTCTCTTTTTATTGCAGGTTGTTTCCCAACTCATTTCATTGCACAGGCACAAACAGATTCACCCGTATTCAGGCATTTCACAACAGAAGACGGCTTACCAAGCAGTGAAACGTATTTCGTTTTGGGAGATTCAAAAGGATACATGTGGTTTGCCACAGACCATGGCGTTGCAAGGTACAACGGGTATGAATTTAAGACCTTCACAACAAAGGATGGATTACCTGACAATACAGTTTTCAAATTATTCGAGGACAGGAAAGGACGAATATGGATGCTGACTTTTTCCGGTAAAATTTTTTACTTCGAAAAAAATAAAATCTTTCCGTATCAATTTAATTCGTTAGTCAACAAAGAAAATGAGAATATTATCCCCATGGGGCTTTATGTTGATGAACACGAAAATGTATATGTCACATTCCTTAGCAAAGGCGAATTAAAAATTGACAACAAGGGAAATGCTGCATGGAAGTTTATCAATACGGGAATTTATCCTCTCAGGTATGTTATTGACGAATTTGATTCCGGCACTCTTCTTATTTCCGCATGCTACAATGAAAATTACAACAAGATTCATCCTGTAATGGTTATCCATGCGAAGGATTTAAAGACTGACACTGTTTCGTTTGCCCCGCTTCCAACAGGTAAGTTCAGTGCAATACGCATGAGCAAAGACAAATTGATTTATGCTCTTTCCGGGGCGTTGTTTGAAATCTCAGGCGGAACAGTAAAATTCCTTTGCTATGCTCCCGCTGAAGTTTCATTTCTCATGAAAGATAATAACAACCGCCTTTGGGTCGGAACTTCAAACGGAGTTTATTGCTATGACAATGGAAATTTTGCCTCGCCGGGCGATCATTATCTCGGCGAAAAAAGCATCAGTGGGATCCTGCGTGATCATGAAGGCGGTTATTGGTTTACCACACTCGAAGACGGAATATTTTACCTGGCAGGCGATGCTGTTCATTCAATTTATTTTAAAGAAGAATACCTGCAGAAGCCGCTTTGTTTAACCATCGTAAACAATGATGCTGTATATGCCGGCTATCTTGACGGTGCAATAGTTGAAATAAAAAACGGTCATGGGAAACCGGTTTTCGTTCCGGAACAGAAAAAAGTAATCAACAGCTTATATGCAGATCCCGGAAGTGAAAAAATTTATATAAGCCAGGGAGAACCCGGCTTTTTAGAAGGGAAAATTTTTCGTCCCCTGAAGCATAAGGTGATACATGGATTAAAAACAAATTTTCTGAAACACTCTGATGGAAGTATTTATTGCAGCGGATCCAGCTTTATTTTTAAAATTAAAAATGATTCGCTTGTCGACTATACCAACGTGAGTCAGCGGATAAATTGTCTTGCTGAATCTGAAGATCATCACCTTCTGCTGGGTTGTAACAGTGGTGTGTACAGGTACGATGAAAGTGAAAATAAAATCGAAGCCTACCATTCAGGACTCAGCAATTTACGGGTGGATGACATACAATGGTTCGGGAATACATTGTGTTTTGCAACGCGTGGGAAAGGAGTGCTCTTTCTTAAGAATGGCAGGCTTACACAGATCGATGAAAGCAAGGGACTGTGCAGCGACCTTATCACGAAGCTTTTCGTAAATGACAATGATGTGTGGTGCGCTACCAATAACGGCATCAGCCATATCCGTTTCCATGATAAGGATACCGGTTACACAATTTCAACAATTCATGTTGGCGATGGACTGCTGAGCGATGAAATAAATGACATTACTCAGTTGAACGACACCATTTATGTTGCTACAAAATCAGGGATTTCTTATTTTCAAAAGAACCTGGATTTTATCAATCACACAAACCCTTTTATTCAAGTCACAAAACTCCGTGTGAACAATTCAGACACTGATGTTACTTCCGGTATGGAATTCAATCACAATTCAAATAATATCAGGATTGGTTTTGACGGCATCTCCTATCGGAGCAAAGGAAAAATTTCTTACCGGTATATGCTGGCCAGCGGCCAGGATACCTTATCCGAATTCACGATGAACCGCGACGTTGAATTTTTATCCCTTGCTCCCGGACATTATACATTCAGTGTTTCTGCAAAAAACAATTCGCAGGTATGGAGCAGTTCTCCGGCTACATTTTCATTTTTTATACGGCCGGCATGGTGGCAGACATGGTGGTTCAAATTACTTGTTGCTGTTGCAGTTGCAGCCTTAATCTATGTTGTGTATAAAATGCAGCTGAAAAAAATGCGTGAAAAATTCGACGCAGAAAGGAGTCATGCTTCGCTTCACCTTACAGCTTTGCGTGCACAGATGAACCCGCATTTTATTTTTAATATGATGAGCTCGATCCGTAGTTACATGCAAAGGAATGATTCCGCTTCAGCAGAAAAATATCTCACCTCTTTTGCAAAGCATCTTCGCAATACGCTCGACAATTCTGAAATACAGGAAATATCTCTTGATGAAGAACTGAAGGCATTGAAAACCTATGCCGATCTTGAGATGCAGGGAACTGAGAAAGGTTTTGAGTTCAGCATTCAATGTGATCCCGGAATTGACATGGAAGACACAATGCTGCCTTCCCTCCTGCTTCAGCCATTCGTTGAAAACTCTGTGAAGCATGGTATCAGCAGATTGAATCACTGTGGTAAAATCAGCATTGAAATAAAAAAAATAAATGATTCTATTTTAATTTCAGTGGAAGACAATGGTATTGGCCGGCAGGAAGCATCAAGACAGAACGGGGCTTCAGGTATAAAGCATACTTCTCATGGCACTGCTCTCACCTTCGACAGGATAAGTGCATTTAATAAAGCCTACAACAGAAACATCAGCGCAACAGTTATTGATTTAACTGACACGGAGGGTAAATCTACGGGTACGAGGGTTGAAATAAAGATTTAGTAAGAAGCTGTTTTTTTCTTATTTTTGAAAAGATAACAATGCTTCTTAGCCCCTATGATTACTGCTTTAATTGTTGATGATGAAAAGAGGAACCGGGAATCTTTAAAAAAATTACTTAAAGATACCTGCCCGGGTGTCCAATTGTCCGGAGAAGCATCATCCGTTACAGAAGCATTGGAGTGTATCCAGAAGCAGCCGCCCCAGCTTGTTTTCCTGGATGTTGAAATGCCTAATGGAAGCGGCTTTGAGCTTCTCAGGCAATTAAATAAAATTCCTTTCAAAGTAGTTTTTGTGACGGCTCATTCACATTATGCGCTGAAGGCAATTAAATTCTCTGCTGTGGATTACCTGCTAAAGCCGGTTGATGTAGATGATCTTACAGAGGCGGTGAAGAAAGCCGAAAACGAAATTCATTTTAATCACCAGACACAATACAACGGGTTACTTAAAAATCTTGAAACGGGTTCCGTGCATAAGCTTGCTATTCCAGTTAAAGGCGGGATTGCTTTTCTCGAACCGGAAGATATCATCCGTCTTGAAGCCGACGGAACCTATACTCACATTTTTTTAAACGGTGAAAAATACACGGCCACAAAAAATATTAAAGAATACGAATATCTTCTTGTAGATTTTAATTTTTTCCGTTCGCATAATTCCCATCTTATTAACCTCAACCATGTAAAACAGTTCAACCGCGTGGATGGTTATTTTGTCCAGATGGATGATGGCTCCATGGTAGAAATTTCCCGTCGGAAAAAGGAAGAGTTTATTGAACTGATGAGGCGGCGGAAATAGTATTTTTTCACTACACTTTTTTCAATTTAGCCAGGGAAAAACTCCCATATAAAAAGTATTTTCAACCATCCGTTGGATAATCCGACCACCTGTTATAAATCCCCTGTTTTCTAATAATATGTAGTTCATATTTGAGGGGTTAATACCATTTGCTTTTCTTCGCTGCCACTGAAACTTCTGAAACTAGTAGACAATGAGTATTTCCAGTAAAATTCTGAATTTTTTTTCATTCTCCCCTTTCAGATGATATGACTTGCAACCACGAAAACACAAAATATCCGGACCATGAAAAAAATTTACAACATTCCTAAAATAAGAATTGTCTATCTGATTGCAATACTTGTTGCTGCAACAACGATGAACCTGCATGCACAAAACTGCAGCCAGGTAGAGATCCTTTATCAGGCACCGGAATGCCTGGAGAAGCACCACCAGGGGTCAGCCGGATTAGGCGGGAGTTCCTGTATAGAAATTGCAGTTTGTGTTAATCAACCCTATACTTATTCATCATCTGCTACTACAGGCTATACTTTTAACTGGACGGTAACAGGACCAACTGCCGTTGTTATTAATCCCAATAATACATCGGCAGTTGTGAATATTGTCTGGCCGCAGGTAGGTGTATTTACACTAACACTTACTGCAACAGATGGATCGGGAAATGTTTTTACGTATTGTTTGAAAGTAAATGTGAAGGATAGACCTGTTGCTAATTTTACATTTTCACCCAATAATGTTTGTGCAGGCAGCACTATCGCTTTTACCAATTCGAGTACATATAGTGGCGGAGGTATGGGATATTCCTGGGATTTCGGTGACCCTGCTTCCGGAGGAAATAATTTCAGTACTACAACGAACCCCGTCCATATTTACAATGCTGTTGGAGTTTACACCGTAACATTAATAGCATATAGTTTAGCAAGTTCCGGAGGAGGAACAGGGGGACCTGACCACCCTTCAATAATGGCCTGTTGTGCCGATACGTTCACCTTGCAGGTGAACATCATACCGGGGTCACTGACAATAGAATGTATCAGCACTGTTTGTGCAGGTGATACTGGAACTTATACTGCAGTGGGATGCGTAAACCCGGTTTGGTTACCTCCTGTGGGAGGAACTTTTCTTAGCCCCCCAACCGGAAACACAGTAAGAATCATCTGGGGAAATGGAAACCCGCAAGGTCAGATACTGGCTCAGTGCCCCGGGGGATGTATTGCCACTGTTTCTGTCCCGATCATTCCATCAATCCCGGTTATTTTAGGGAATGCCAAGCCGTGCTTTAATTCTACCACTTCTTATACCTTGCCTGTTTTGCCCGGAACATTTTATAACTGGACACTGAACAATATTTCCAACGCAACCAATTATAACAGTCTGCTCAATACTTATCCTGATAACAATACTGTTTCGATCAACTGGGGAATGGCTCCTCCGGGAACCTACCATTTAATTATTAATTTAGTTAATAAACATATTTGCTGCAACAGCACTGCCTTACTGGTAATTAATCCAACCCAGGCCTGGCAGGCTTTTGCAGATCAGACCGTTTGCACAGGTCCTCCTGGTGCAAGTCTTTTTGCATTCCCTGCAGCGGGCACTTATAAGTGGACAGTTCTGGCACCCAATGCAGGTGTAGCTCCACTAACAGGAACAGGACCAACATTCAATCCTGTTTTCAGCAACACGGGAAATTATACAATTGAGGTTATAGATACGGGAAACAATTATTGCAACAGTGGTATTGCTAACCCGCAACAGATCCAGGTTACTGTTGTAGGTACCCCAGCCCCCGGAATAATCAACGGGCCTGATACTGTTTGTGCCGGTTCAGATTATTCCTATAGCATGAGTACCAATGCACCATCAGGGTATCATTATGAATGGTCCATTACCGGAGGTGCAGGTAGTTTTCAACCGGGCAATCTGACAACCACTAACGGCAATAGTGCAACCATACTTTGGACAGCTTTAACGGGAACAATTTCTGTCGCATTACAAAGAAATGGAACACCAGCTTGTCCCAGACCTGTAACATTAACTGTTGTACAGGCAACGGTTGGCAGCATAAGTGGTCCGTTGAATGTTTGTGTGGATGGAACGGGATCATATACATTGTCGGGTGGCACCCTGCCTGCAGGTGAAGTAATCACCTGGTCATTGGCGCCTCCTTTTTCAAGTATGGGTACAATTATCTCCGGCCAGGGAACCAATAGCATTACAGTACTCTGGCACGGTCAGCCCGGCACGGGGCCATGGGGGCCTGTAACTATTAATGCTTCTACAGGTTGCGGCAATGCTACAGCTCTTTCGGGAATTATGATTTTCCCTAAGTTCACATTTTCGATTACCAAGACAGGAATTGATATTTGCCAGGGAAGTGGAGTAAACCTGGCAGTAACCGGTGCGCCATCCGGTTCAACTTATTTATGGAACACAGGTGCAACTACTGCTGGCATTATAAATATCACCACTGCGGGTACGTACGATGTGACCGTTACAAAAGGCGGCTGTTCATTCAACAAACAATATTTAGTACCTGATCCTTTTGAGATAGCTCCTGTAACCTGTGGAGTGGGCATCTGCGACGCCAATGATTCAACAAATCAATTGTTAGGCGTAACGATAATAAAACCTTTGGCCGGAACTTTTACATATCAATGGTATACAGACACCTTTCCAGGCGGAACACTCATACCTGGCGCCACTTTGCCAAATTATACAACACCCACACATGGAAAATATTATGTGATCGTTACGTATGGTAATTGTTCGAAACATTTAGGTTTTACAGTAAGCAAAGTTTGTTGCCCTGATGTCAACCTTCCGAAAATTACCAGCGTGGTAAGAAACACTTGCAACTCTTATACATTTACGGGAACTACTCCTAATCCTTTTGGGGCGCCCATAACTTGGTATTGGGGGGATGGCACTCAAGATTCGGGTGCATCCGGTGTTCCTATAACTCACGTTTATACTCTTGCAGGTGAATATTGTGTCACCTTCTGCGTGGGTCCACCATCACCAAATACAACCAATTGCAGTGGCAATTGTGTTGCTACCAATGTAACAGTGCCTATTGAGGCCGCCTTTTTATATACACTGGGCTGCAACGGATGTTTAAGTGTTTCCAATGCATCCATCGCGATAACCAACAACCCCGCTTTTGTTACTTACTTCTGGGATTTTGGCGATGGTGATACTTCTGTCGCTCAAAACCCGGGGATTCATTGTTATGCCCTGCCGGGAACATATGTTGTTACTTTAACAGTTACGTATAACGATAGTATAGTGACTTGCACAAAAACAGCAACTCATACAGTTAATTATACTACCTTGGGAATAAACATAAGTCCAATGCCTGTTTGCACAGGGGTAGCATCAGTATATAGTTCTACCCCCGGAAGTTTTGTTTCTTATACATGGAATTTTGGCGATGGCTTTACTGCTTACACTCCTTCATCAACACACATTTACAATCTTCCCGGATTATACCCGGTTTCATTGTCAGTAATAGATCAGTTAGGCAATACCTGTACTGCCAACGACAGCATTAATGTTTTGCCGGGTATCGGACCTTGTTCAATTCAGCCGGCATTTATGTGCCCCGGAGGAACTGCATTATTGTCGACTCCGAATATCGCCGGCTATACCTATTTATGGGAGGTAGAAACCAGTCCGAATATATTTGCGCCCGCGCCTGGTGTGAATACTAACAATACTTACACTGTAACAACTCCCGGCTTTTACAGGGTTAATATAACCGGTGTAAATGGTTGTGGTTGTACTACCAAGAAAGTGGAAGTAAAATTAATGCCCAAACCTCAAGCCATTATTGCAGTAGCACCTTCAGCAGCAATTTGCGGTTCAGGTAATATAACATTGACGAGTGTTAATCATTTAAGCGGGGATACATCTGATTGGTATTCCGGTGGAAACTATGGAAACCTGCTTTCGTCCGGACAGATGCATTTTGAATTTGGTGTTACAAGCACTACAATCTATAACCTGGTCCTGACCAATGAATATGGCTGCTCGGATACATGTTCTTTTGCTGTAACCGTAAATCCTGTTCCTGCTCCACCCGTGATCACTTCGTCACCTGGCTTATGTGAAGGAGTCCCGATTACATTAACGGTAACTAATTATTCAACTGATATAACCTGGAATTCTGGTTCAGCAACAACGAGTATTATTGTAACCTCCGCCGGAACTTATACTGCCACCTACACAGATTCTCTTACCGGTTGCAGCAGCAGCACTGCTATTACAATAAACAGGAGGCCACCTGTCGATTTATTCCCGCACTATTGTGACAGCATTCCGTGTACGTGCAGAAACCCGCAAGGGGATTTCACTATCTATGCACCCAAACCTTTAATCGGAGCTTTCGCAGCTACATATGATATACAATGGTATTTCAATAATATCCCTGTAGGCACAAATGGTCCAAACCCATTTTTTACTCCAGCTGTAACCGGCACCTATCATATTGTTGTTACCGACCCGATAACCGGTTGCTCAGACACCAGCAAAACTTATTCAGTCGTTGTTGCGCTTTGCAATCAATGCGATTCCACTACGTGTCATGTCGATTTAGGAAATGACACTACGATATGCGCAGGCAGCACGGTTACACTGACTGCCAGCGGTTGCAACGGCACGGCGACCTGGTATGAGTTGACAATGAATGGACCGGTTCCTGTCGGAAATGGTCCTCTCATTGATGTGTCCCCGTTACAAAGTACATGCTACGTGGTGCAGTGTTGCGATTCATTTCCTGATGAAATTAACGAAGGTGGCTTTTTTCTTTGCTGTTGTACTGACACCATCTGCATCATTGTAAATCCGGTGCCAACCGTTTCCTGGCCGGTGATGTTCCCTCCTGTTTGTCTCAACTCTGATTCTATATACTTAGATACCCTCATCATTGCACTGCCTCCGGGTGGCACGGGTGGGTTCTCCGGTGTAGGTGTGGTTGGAAACTATTTCCATCCTGACTCACTCGGTTTTTTTACCATCACCTATTGTTATACCGATACCAATGGCTGTACATCCTGCGTTACGAATTTCATCAATGTGATCTTCTGTTGTGACAGCACTACATGTCAGGTTGATATCGGAAATGATACAACGATTTGCGCAGGCGGTGTTGTAATTCTTACTGCTCAGGGATGCAGCGGAACAGTAACGTGGTATATGCTGGGACCAGGCGGACCTGTGCCGGTTGGACAGGGGCCGATCTTCGACGCCTTCCCTCAAGGGAATACATGCTACGTGGCTGAATGTTGTGATAACATTCCTGATCCAATCAATGTCGGATTTAATGTCTGTTGTTGTACAGATACAATTTGCATCAATGTGAATCCGTTGCCAAGTGTTTCCTGGCCGGTAATGTTTCCTCCTGTTTGTCTCAACTCTGATTCAGTATACTTAGATACCCTCAACATCATTGCACTGCCTCCGGGGGGCACAGGAGTATTCTCCGGACCGGGTGTGGTCGGAAATTATTTCCATCCAACCACACTAGGTTTTCATACAATTACATATTGTTATACCGACATCAACGGTTGCATAACATGTGTGTCTAACTTTATCAATGTAATCTTCTGTTGTGACAGCACTACATGTCATGTTGATATTGGCAACGATACAACGATCTGCGCTGGCGGGGTTGTGATTCTTACTGCGCAGGGATGCAATGGCTCGGTGAAATGGTATGAGCTGGGCCCTAACGGCCCGGTTCAGGTCGGGCAAGGACCTATATTCGATGCATTCCCGATGGTAAGTAAATGTTATGTGGCTGAATGCTGTGATACAATTCCGGATCCAATCAATGGCGGATTTTATGTTTGCTGCTGTACTGATACGATTTGCATTAATGTAAATCCATTACCACAGGTCAGCTGGCCGGTGATGTTCCCTCCTGTCTGTCTCAACTCTGATTCAGTATACTTAGATACCCTCAACATCATTGCACTGCCTCCTGGTGGCACAGGTGTGTTCTCCGGACCAGGTGTGGTCGGAAATTATTTCCATCCAACCACATTAGGATTTCAGACAATTACATATTGTTATACCGACATCAACGGCTGCACAACCTGTGTGACTAATTTCATCAATGTAATATTCTGTTGCGACAGCACTACATGTCATGTGGATATCGGCAACGATACAACGATCTGCGCTGGCGGTGTTGTGATTCTTACTGCGCAAGGATGCAATGGCTCGGTGAAATGGTATAAGCTCGGCCCTGACGGCCCTGTTCAGGTCGGACAAGGACCTATATACGATGCATTCCCTTTGGTGAGTACATGTTATGTGGCTGAATGCTGTGATACAATTCCGGATATTGGCAATGGAGGATTTAACGTCTGCTGCTGTACTGATACTATTTGCATCACTGTTAATCCTTTGCCAATTCTGCAATGGCCGGTTCAATATGCCAGTGTTTGCCTGAACAGTGATTCTATATACCTTGACACCGCGAACATTTTTGTATTCGTAAACAATAATTGGCTACCAGTTGCAGCTGCCGGTGGTACGGGAATATTTGTCGGGCAGGGTGTAATCGGAAATTATTTCCATCCGACAACTTTAGGTCCTCAAACAATCACCTATTACTATACTGATAGTCTTGGCTGTACAGGTTCCGTCAGCATTACAATCAATGTGATATTCTGTTGCGGAACTTCCTGTCATGTAGATGCAGGAAATGATACGACCATTTGTGCAGGAACCACTGTCACAATGAATGCACAGGGTTGCAGCGGAACAGCAACGTGGTATGAGCTGGGAGTTGAAGGACCAGTTGTAATCGGTGACGGAGGAATCGTTGATGTGCACCCTCAGGTTTCTACCTGCTATGTGGTAATATGTTGCTGCCAGGTGGGACCTGTCCTCTGCTGCGATACGGATACAATCTGCATAACAGTACGCCCGGTTCCGCATCTCGACTGGCCTGTACAATACCAGGATGTCTGCCTGAATTCTGATTCTGTATTCCTTGATCCTGCCAACGTATTTGTAACCATTAATAATACGTGGGTGTCGGTAACTTCAACTAACGGAACATGGTACTTCTCCGGGACAGGTGTGATTGGTAATTATTTCCATCCGACAACCTTTGGCCTTAATGTCATCACAGTCTTTTATACCGACACGAATGGTTGCACAGGTTCTGTAACGACTGTAATTAACGTCATCAACTGCGGATGCAATGCGATAACCTGCGATTGCAACGATCCTGAATATCTTGATTTTCCTACGATCACTATTTTAAGTATTGATCCGGACGATTGCAATCAGACAGGATGCATTCATGCAGTATTTACCGGTTGCTGTTTAACGTATAGCTTTACTTACTATGATCCGTGCAGGCCGGAACTCTCTTACAGCATTGCTCCGACTTCCGATTCATCAATATTCTGTAACCTGAGAGCGGGGACTTATACACTGTATGTTATGGACCCTTGCGGAAATTATGTATCAACAAATGTTACAGTTCCGCTTATAAACGGTCCGCTCACAGCTTCGGTGAATTACTCCAATTGCGGTAGCCGGATTTGTGTAAATGCAGAAGGTGGTTGTCCTCCGTACACTTACAACTGGCTTGGAGGAAATACCGGCCCTTGCGTCTTTAATTATCCGCCTTGCACCAGCACGTATGTAACGATCACTGATAGTCGTGGATGTTCCGTTATTATAGACGTGATAGTTCCGCAAATCGCCTTTACAAATGTTGTTCAGCCGTCATGTTGCGCTTCGAACGGAAGCTTGTGTGTGAATGCATGCTTCGGTCCTCTGCCATACACATATTCATGGAGCAATGGAGCAACCACACAATGCATCTCCAGTCTCGCACCGGGAACTTATTGCGTGACTATAACAGACCGGAATGGAAACCACGTTAATTGCTGCTACACACTAACCGGTGCAATTCTTACTCCTCCTCCGGTCACCTTCCACTTCAACAATTGCGGAAGCAGCGTACAGGCTGTCCTCGGAGAAACAAACTGCCAGAACTTCACCTACCATTGGGAAAATAACAGCCATGAGCTTGTGCGGAATAATCTTGAAGGCTGTGATTCACTTACGTTCACAATTGTTCTCTGCAACGGAAGTGTTTATCATCATGGTTTCAGGGTACCGCACATCTACCCTACCATTTCTCCTGTAAATTGTTTAACCGGATTGGGAACTATCTGTGTTCCGATTGAATGTTTCCGCTGCGGTCCATATATATATACATGGACCGGCATCGGACAATCACAAACGACAACGTCGCCATGTGTGTCTGTCCCTCCGGGTGCGTATACAGTTTGCATAACCAATTCATGCGGTGATGTATTCTGTTGCCAGGTCTATCTCCCGCCGCCAATTCCGATTCATGTTGATATTACACATACCAATGTAAGCTGTTATGGTTTCCACGACGGCACAGTAACCATTTCTGCAAGCGGGGGCACTGCTCCTTACACCGGGACAGGAACATATACAGGATTGGGTGCAGGTACCTATTCTTACACCGTAACAGATTCAAGCGGTTGCAGTGCAACAGTTGTGGTTACAATCACGCAGCCGCCGCCACTTATTATTACTGACTTCTATCCGTTTGGCTGCCCGGGAGTAATCATCAGCATTTCGGGCTCCGGATTTACGGGTGCCACCGGTGTTTTATTTAACGGGTCAAGTGCAGCGGGTTTTGTTGTCCATAACGATGCGCTCATCGAGGCTGAAGTTCCTGTTGGGGCAACCTCCGGGCCGATCACAGTGATTCACTTCCCTTGCAGCGTGATCAGCGCTAACCCGTTTACTGTGACTGCCTGCCCGGATGTAATAACACTGAACATGGATGTCTTCCTGCAGGGATATTATACAAATGCGGGTTCACAAACGCCGATGGATAATGCCGGCGGCGGAGGCTGCCTTTACATTGATGCCGGCATCGAAGGATTCAGTGCTGACTTCAATGATGTGGATTCAATCTTTATAAGCCTCGTCGATTCTGCAATTCTCGGTTCAACGGGAGATATTGTATCTGCAACGGTCGAAACAAGTTCGGGCATTCTGCACACAGACGGATCTCTGGAAGTGCTCTTCTCTGCTTCCACCCTTGGAAACAGTTATTACCTGAAAGTGGAACAGCGCAATCACATTGAAACCTGGAGCGCGCAGACTGTCTTGATGAATACCGTAACCGAATACGATTTCACTGACTCGTATTTAAAAGCATACGAGCTCGACGGAAACCCTTTCCATGCGATGAAAGAAGTTGAACAGGGTAAGTGGGCTATATATGCTGCCGATCTTTACAAGGATGGGTATGTGGATATATTGGACATCCCGGTTCTTACAGCCCAGATCGATGGAATATTCCCGTTCGGATATCAATCAGGTGATCTGAATGGTGATGGATTTATCGACATCCTCGATATACCTATATTGACAAATAATATTGATAACGGAATTTATTCGCAGCATCCGTAAGCACATTAGTAATACGAAAACGGAAAGCCGTCCTGCAGTTTGCAGGGCGGTTTTTTTGTTTCATTTCAGGATAATCGACGCCCAGGTAATGAAACTGGTTCCAAAATAATGGCATTCTTCTCCGTGTTAATAATTTTTATTGCTTTTAAAAAAATCTTATTATACTATTGAGCAGCAAATTATTTTTTTCATTTTTTAAAGAATGACGAACTGAGATGGTTTTTAAAATACAAATTGATATCTCTGTTCCAAAGTAAGGACGACCTGTTTTTTTGCAACCCGGGTTCCTTGATTAGTGCGAATGATTTTTTGCAAGAGTGAAACAGGAATACCTCTGTTCAAAGTTGCCAATTCGGATTACTCATCAACAATTTAAATGAACTATGATGAAAAAAAAATTTCTTATCACTCCCCAGCTTAAATCGCACCGACCACTATGCAGGTTTCAATTTGTTAAACAGATTTTAACCTCGTTTTGCCTTGTATTAATCCATTCGAATATTCTCGCTATGACGTTCAGCAATGGTGATATTTTTATAGCTACAGAAAGCGGGATAATTAAATGGTATGGTCCACCACCGGCATATACATTAAAAGGCACTTTCAGTTCCGGAGTCGGTAACCCATGCGGAATGAGAGTTAATCCTGTAACAAATGAACTTTGGGTCACTACCTTCTCCGGATCGATAAGAATTTTTAATAATGACGGGACTTTCAGTGGCTCAGTAAATGTTTCAGCGTTTCAAACAACAACCGAGTCGATTGTTTTTGACTTTTCAGGAAATGCTTATGTCGGCGGGCCGAATGGAGATCTTGTTAAAATAAGTCCGGCAAGAACAATTCTCGATCATTACGAATTAGACCGGGAATTTCGTGATGGGCCTGATTGGATCGATCTCTGTTCAGATCAGCGAACTATATATTATACCTCGGAAGGTTCCAGGATAAAACGTTACGATGTGGTAACACGAACGCAACTTCCCGATTTTGCTGATCTGACATTAAATACACAAAGGATATTTGCAGTCAGGGTACTGGCAGATTGCTCAGTGTTAGCGGTAACAGGCGAGAATGTTATATTCAGAGTAAATCCATCAGGGGTCATCCAGTCAACTTATGTGCCTTCAAATCCGGTAGGCTGTTTTTCAGTAGCAATATCACCTGACGCAAACAGTTTTTTTGCAGGGGGACTTGCTCTTTATATTCCATATTATCAATTCAATATTAACAACACTGATGTGGAAAGCGTGATAAGTTCTCAAGGTCAATTCCCTATCACATCCTCAATTGCTGTGTGTGGAGATACATTGCATGGAGGCAGTTGCAATGAGCCCTGCAACGGGGCACCATTAGCCGGAACTGCAATTGCAGAGTACTTTAATTTATGTTCGGGAGGAACAGTCAGGCTTACTGTATCAGGTGCTTCCGTTGCGGGAGGAATTATTTACCAGTGGCAAATGTCGTCAGACAACCAGGTATGGAATGATATCTTAACAGCGAATGAAAAATTTTATACGATTCCTTGTCCGCAAACTCCGGTTTATTACAGGTGCATACTCACTTGCGTAAACAGCGCTCAATCCAGCGCTTCTATTTCAGTTTTGGTCACTCCATGTCCTCCTCCATTTGAAATTACCGCTGATTACGTTTCACCGTATTGCGGTGGAGATCCGGTTACAATAAGCGTAACCGGGTGCACGCATACCCTCACCTGGTATGAAGATAATTCGGCCGGTATAAGCGCTCTCCCGTTTACCGGTACTGAAATCGTTGTTTACCCGTATGAACATACCCAATATAAAGTAACCTGTTGTGATTCCATTGGTTGCTGTGAAGCTTCCGTGCAAATATTCATTGAACCATGTTGTACTTCCTGCGACACATCCAACCATACTGATGCGCTGGTTTTAAATACAGGTTATGATACTATGACAAATTCAGCTTTAGGAATCGGGATGCGGGATAATGCGTGGAAAGTGATCAACGCACCACTTTCTTCAGGCCTTGACTTAACAACTGCCGCTTATACTATCACTCATAATACTCAATTAACATTCGCTAATTCACAATGGATCTCACCATTTTATCCCGGAAATTCGGTTGCCCCTAATCCGACGGGCGATCCTTATACTTTCGAATACATATTTTGCCTTTGTGCCAATGATTCAGTTCGCTTTAGTTTCAGTTCGCTACTGGATGATTCCATTCGTATTTATCTTGAAGATTACCAATACAACTTTATCCATGGTCCTTATAATAGCTCAGGAGGATTAGACTTCGACCAAACTTTTTTTCTCACCAAAGGAGTCCATCATCTGAGAGTTGATTTAAGAAACATGTCCGGCTCCCAGATGGGTTTTAACCTTTCAGGGTTTATAACCGGAGATCACCTTTTAGCACAAGGCAGTTGTCATTCAACATTCTTGAAAGCGGATGCAGGGCCGGACCAGTTTATTTTTCCCGGTGGCTGTGCAACCTTACATACATCAGCACCCATATGGAATATTTTTGATGGGTACACGTGGTATGATATTCCTGGTGACAATGGACTAAGCATAAATTCGGACCTCGAAGTTTGTCCATCAGAAAATACATGTTATAAATTAGTGGCAACGAATGAATTCGGATGTTCTGATACCGATACCGTTTGCGTAAATATCATCGTGCCTTGCGATACTACTATCTGCGAGAATTTTGAATCAGGTCTCAATGGATGGCACCTTGCACCGGGTGCCGCAGCCTATGAACTACTCATAGAAACAGAAAATTTTAATCACTATTTAAAGTTTACTAATTACAATGATTCTCTCTATCCAATATCCGGAAATAATTTTTCAGGCAAATGGTGTTGCGGAGCATTGTGTTATGATTACAGGATTTTTGATGACGGAAATTATTTAAACCTTATCAAAGAATACCCGGTTGTATATATTATGTCAGGCATGAATGGATTTAAATTTACTTCCAATATAAGTGTCAGCGACAACAGCGGTTGGCAACGCATCTGTGCACCTATTTCAGATTGCGGCTTCGAATCAGAAACAGGTCTAGGAAGATGGAGTTCCATTCCTGGCACGCAGCCAAATACAGCTTCCTGGAATAATGTAATTCAAAACATTACAGGTATATATTTTGAAGTACAGGATAATCTTAACCCGTCTGATGGATTTGGAATTTCAGGGTTCGACAATGTATGCTTCACAGCTTTTGAAAAACATATTTCCATTCAAGCTTCACCATGCAAGGATTCACTGTGCATTAAAGCAGACGGTTGTTGCGACAATCAATTTACTTATTTATGGTCAGATGGAAGAACCACGGAATGTATTTCGGGTATTACAGAAGGTAATGTTTATTCAGCGACTGCAACAGATACCGCCGGGAATATTTATTTTGCGTCAATCACAGCACCCGCCAGGTTGCATATCGAATGCTTTGATGGAAGCATAAATAATTGTTTCGGCCCTTTTCCTACAGGATCAATTTCAGTTACTGCTTTGGGCGGTACCGGTACAAAGTCAATAACGATCAGGCGAAATGGAACAGGCGGCCCTGTAGTAGGTTTTAATTCTTCAGCTTTAGATCAGTCATACATTTTTAACGGTCTCAGCCCGGGACATTATTGTGCATATGTGGTTGACGAATACGGCTGCGAAGACTCATGTTGCTGTGATATCGTACAGTATACTTTAGCATTTGATGGGACAGTATTCACCAACCCGACATGCATAGGTTCTTCTGACGGGGATGCTACGATTTATCCAATAGGTGGAAAACCTCCTTACGACTATCAATGGAGTAATGGTTTTACAACTGCAGCCATCACAGGAATCCCGGCAGGACCTTATCCTGTGACAGTCACCGATTCTCTGGGTTGTACAATTTCCGATACAATTATTTTAACCGATCCGCCCCCGATAATCTTCAATTCAATTTTGCCGGATTATGGATGCCCAGGTGCTGTCGTAAGCATATTTGGTTCAAACCTGTCGGGGATTGTTGATGCGCTCTTCAATGGAGAAAGTGCCGGAAGTATTTCCGTGATCGATGATACACAGGTTGATGCAGTGGTTCCGCCCGGAGCCACTTCAGGAAATATTGTTATAGTTTCTTCAAATGGCTGCACAGAAACAAGTACTTATCCTTTTACTGTTAATACATGTTCCGAGGTTTTTCTTAACCTGAAACTATTCCTCCAGGGATATTATCTGAACGCTGGCTCAGCCTCTCCAATGGATAATTTTGGAAATGGTGGCAGTCTTTATATTAATGGATTGATTGATGGATTTTCTGCAGACTACAACGATGTTGATTCAATCTTTGTCAGCCTCGTTGACCCTACATTTTTCACAAGCTTTGCAACGGCTTCCGGTAAATTGCAAACTGATGGTTCGTTGACGGTATTATTTTCGGATGCATCTCTTAATAACAGTTACTACTTAAAAGTGAATCATCGTAATCATCTCGAAACATGGAGCGCTGAGCCGGTGCTGATCGCTTCTGTAACAACTTATGATTTTACCGACTCTTACCTGAAAGCATATGAGTTTGGCGGAAATCCATTCCATGCAATGTTTGAAATTGAACCGGGTGTCTGGGCAATATATTCCGGAGATATACACAAGGATGAATTTATTGACATATTGGATATACCGGTGCTGACAAGCCAGGTTGAAGGAATATTCCCTTACGGGTACCAGTCGGGAGATCTGAATGGCGATGGATTCATTGATATCCTTGACATCCCATTACTTACTGTCAATATAGAATATTGGGGTGGTATTTATTCGCAACATCCGTAAGCACATTAGTAAAACGAAAACGGAAAGCCGTCCTGCAGCTTGCAAGGCGGTTTTTTTTTGAGCCTGTTAACTTTCGTTTCTTAGCAATTCAATCTTACGAACAGGCTGGTATACAAGTGGAATATGTTCTACTTCCACGTCATTCTTATCAAGGCCGAATGCTCTTTCATCACTTTGCCCAAGGCGTTTTAAAAGAAAATAGGAATTGAGCAGCAGTCCCTCACGCAGTGTAAATTCATTTTCAACAGAAAGAAATTTTTCGATGACGACAAACCTGAAGTCAGGTTCAGGATTGTATTTCGACGAACCGTCAGGGCGGATGTGCAGGTTTAATTCTTTGTTAACAACCAATTCCCGGACAATCTTTTTAAAGTAGAGTTCCGTTCTCGGCTGAACGCGGAAGCCTGTATTGACGGTCACCTTCATGACTTTATCTTCCAGCAATTCCGAAACTTCATAACTCAATGTGTAGGGCTCGTCTGTTCTGTGAATGTGAAGGAACCAATAAACATCAGCACGCTTTGGCTTTTTTGAAAGAATTGAATTGATTATTTTTTCTTCAATCTCATCCCGGTTATTTGCTTTGGTAAGATAAATAAGGTGAGTGGAAAACTTAGGAATCGAATCATCCTCGCTCAATTCTGTAATGAGGGGAACATATTTTCCCAGATCCACGAAGCGTGTAAAACCGTTATTTATTTTTCTTGCGTAGAACCAGGTATACATGGTACAGAAAATAAATAACTCAAAAAAGAGAAACATCCAGCGCTGACTGATCTTGGCAATGTTGGTAATAAAAAATGAATATTCAATTACAGAAAACGTGAGGATAAAACCGATTACCCAAAACAATTTCCATTTCAGCCGGTAAATCAGAAAATAACTCATAAGGATAGTAGTCATCATCATGGCAATGGTGATTGAAAAACCATACGCAGCTTCCATGTTCGTTGAATTCCGGAAATAGAGAACCATAAGTATACAGCCAAACCATAGGATGATATTGACGCTGGGAATATAGATCTGCCCTTTGAGTTCGGTTGGCTGCCGCACCGTGACTCGCGGCCAGAAGTTCAGGTTCATTGCTTCACATATCAATGTATATGAGCCGCTGATCAGTGCCTGCGACGCGATAATAGTTGCAACTGTTGCAATTAGAATTCCGGCAGCCAGGAACCAACCGGGCATCAGTTCATAAAAAGGATTTCTTCCATTCAACAAATCCCCGCCTCTGTTCATAATCCACGCAGCCTGCCCGATGTAATTTGCCATGAGACATGTCTTAACAAAAGCCCACGAGATCCTAATGTTCTTCCGGCCACAGTGACCTAAATCAGAATACAATGCCTCTGCTCCTGTTGTTGCAAGGAATACTGCTCCCAACAACCAAAATCCTCCCGGGTATTTTGCCAATAATAAAAAAGCATAGTATGGGTTCAACCCTTTCAGCACACCCGGATAGTGTATGATTTGCGCAATGCCCAGGGTAAACAGCATTGTAAACCATATAACCATGATCGGACCGAATGTCCCTCCTATTTTTTGCGTTCCGAATCTCTGGAAGAAAAACAAAAGAGAAAGAATAACAAGCACTATCGGTACAGTAGGAACACCGGGAATAATCATTTCCAATCCTTCTATTGCCGAAGCAACTGAAATCGGGGGAGTGATGATTCCATCTGCCAGTAATGTTGTTGCTCCAAGAATGGTTGGTATCACTAAAAATTTTCCATACCTGTGGACTAATGCATAAAGAGAAAAAATCCCACCCTCGCCTTTGTTGTCTGCTTTCAGCGTGAGCCATATGTATTTTATGGTGGTCTGGAAAACGAGTGTCCAGAAAATACATGATACGCTTCCGATCACCAGGATTTCTTCGATGGATTTCCGGCCAATGATTGCTTTCAGCACATATAGCGGACTTGTACCGATGTCGCCATAAATTATTCCCAGCGCGACGAGAACTGAAGCGGCTGAAACTTTTTGAATATTTTTTTTACTCTTAGACATTGTGCTTAATTAAAATCTGAAAATGGTTGAAAAAATAATTCTGTTTTCGTCTTTTACCAGATCCGCTACAAATCCTGCCGGATCTCCTATTGGCGGGTTCCATCCATTGGTTGAGGTAACTCCGCCTTGCCCTGAAAAATATGGTACACTTGTATGCCGTGTGACGAACTCCATCCCAAATGTGATGAACTCGTTAGGCATGTACTGAATACCGGTGGACGCATCCCAGCCATCGAATTGATCTCCCGGATTTTGTGTCAATGTTCCATTGCCCGTCGGAAGAAGTGCGAGGTAACGTCCGGGGTTATGTATGTTTCCACCACCAAAAGTCCATGCAATTTTTTCCTCTCTGCCGAACCAAAATCTGTTGTAAAACATAACACTGAAAAAATTCTGGGCAGGCGTAATTGAATTTCCGCCAAACGGCACCACACCACCCCCATCTTCAAAACCAAAATCTGCAGTAAGTGAAAATGCTGCCTTAGAAATAAATTTATTGCCGGGACTATTACTATAACGAATTACAGCACTGTTGTCAGTATGAAATCGAGTGCGCTTTTTATTGTCTGGAGTATCCCATCCGATGTAAGAGCTTGAAACAAGGGAGCACCACTCTTCCGGTCGCCACAAAAGCTGGCAACCGATTCCGGGAATTTCATTGAACATTCCATAGGTTTGCCAGCCATTGATTAGCCATCCTTCTAATTTTAATTTATCAGAAGGAAAAATCTGGATTCTTGCACCTGTAAAAAACCACGGAGTATTATCACTTGTAAAAGAGGGCTGGTAATTCCAGTTTTCAAAGTTGTTATAAGAAAGCAACCCTACGTACGATTTGAAAATTCCAAAGTCAAGATTGATGCCGTGCATTTTATTCCAATGCATTCCGGCATATCCCTCGGTTACATATCTTAATGCATTGTACAGATCAAACTGTCCTCTCAATGGGGTATTATCATTTCTCGGAATCCCTGTTGCCCTTGTACCGAATTGAAGCATCAGCTTGGCTCTAGCTCCGCTTTTAAAATCGTGAAGCTCCCCTCCCGCTTCAATATATGAGATGCTAAATTCATTTGAGCGGAACGTGGCGGTAGAGCCCGAATTGGTATGATCAACCGGGTAATTGAATGAATAATTGTAATTGCAATCAATTGTAACTCCCCCGGTAAAATGCTCCGAGTACAGTATAGACTTTGTTTGACGATTATTGCCCTGAACCCATGAAAAATCTCCCCACGCAAAAGGTTCATCTTTTATCAGAGAATCAGTTTGCGCAGGAACAACCTGCACATGCAAGATCAGGAGTAAAAATATTTTTTTCATTCTTTTTAATTTATAAAAATGAGGCAATAATTTTCCATTACAAACAGAGATGTTTGATTTCATTTTTAAACTGCAATATTTAATTGTGATTATTCCTTTGCTACAAAGCGATAACCTACACCGGATTCCGTCATGATGTGGCGGGGTTTATTTGCATCGTCTTCAATTTTTTTTCTCAGCTGGGCAATGAATACTCTCAAGTACTGTGATTGATTAATATAACCGGTTCCCCACACCTGCCTTAATAAGTACTGGTGTGTCAAAACCTTACCTTCATTTCTTATGAGCAATGAGAATAAATTGTATTCTGTTGACGTTAACTTGACAATTTCATTCTTTTTCCTCACTGTTCGGGCCGCCAAGTCAATCTGCAAATCACTGTATACAATGACCGGATTATTTTCTTCGTTGATTGAACTTCGTAATGCCGAGCGAATTCTTGCAAGCAATTCCCCGGATCGAAAAGGTTTTACCAGGTAATCATTGGCGCCATTGTCCAATGCCTTGATTATATTTTCTTCATCACTTTGCACCGATAAAATAATGACCGGCTTTGTATACCATTCGCGAAGTGTTTTCAACACTTCCTGTCCGTTGATATCAGGTAAGCCTAAATCAAGAATGATTAAATCCGGGGAATGATTTGCAGCAAACATCAATCCTTCCTTCGCTGTTGAAGCCTCCGTTACTTTGAAATCATTGCTCTTTAAAGTAATGTCTAGCAGCTTTCGAATCTGGATTTCGTCATCCACAACAAGTATCTCCGCCTTATTCATTTTTCAGGTTGGTTATGTAAGAAACTTCCGCAGGAATTTCAATTGTGAATTGCGCCCCTCCATTCTGTTTGTTCTCCAGGCTGACTCTGCCATTGTGAGCTTCAACAAAACCTTTTACAATCGACAAACCTAAGCCGATTCCTCCTGTTTTGGAATCCTTTAAGCGATAAAATTTTTCAAACACATGTTGCACTTCGTCAGCGGGAAACCCTTTTCCGTTGTCCTCAACTGTAATGATAAGTTCATTGGAAACAGTTTCAAGTTCATCCTTTCCTTTTGATAACCTTTCTCGTTGGACGGCGGAAATGGTAATTAAAGATTTTGCGGGGGTGTAAATTGATGCATTATTAATAAGGTTGAAGAGCGCTCTTTCCATTAATCCAAAATCAATTTTGAACAATGGAAATTTTTCAGGAACATTTACTGTGACCGTATGATTTATCAATTCGCTTTCCAGCTTATTAACCGCTGAATAAATCAGTTCATTTATATCACACCAGTTGGCATGCGGCTTTATAACACCCGATTCAAGCCTTGACATGTTCAGAAGGTTTTCCACCTGCTGGTTCAGCCTGAAGGATGCTTTTGAAATTTCATTTATCAATTCACTCTTATTTGAATCTGAAAGATTTTTAGAATTGGTCAACAGGTTATCTGACGAACCTACGATGGTTGCAATGGGTGTCCTTAATTCATGAGAGAGTGAATTCAGCAACGTATTATACAGTTTTATCGTATTGGCCTTGCCCTCTTCAAGCATTGCTTTCTTTTCAACCTGGCGGATTTTATAAGTAAGCACGGCATTCACCAAAGCAATAATAAAATACATGAGCAGCATCAGTGTATCCTCCCCGCTGCCGATGGAGAGAGTAAAATGAGGAGGAATGAAAAAATAATCCCAGATCAGCGCGCTTGAGATGGCCGCCACCATTACAGGCACGATGTCAAAAAACATGGCAATCAGAGAAACTGTGACCAACAGTATCAGAGCAATAGTTCTGTAACCGATATAGGCGGACAAACCAAAACATATTGCCGACACCAGCACGACAACCAGGATACTTAGAAAGTACTGGTAGGAAATACTTATTTTATTTGCCTTCAACTTTTCCACAGTTTAAGAAACGAGGCTTCAAAGGTACATTGCGATGTGTAAGGAAATAATAAAAATCTCAACCCGAAATATTAAACTTTTATAAAGATCGACGATTAATAATAAAAAAGAGGTTGCCTTTTTCAAGACAACCTCTCTTTTATGTATTGGAGATGAACTTAATTTCTCATCAGAACCATTCTTCCGGTGGAAACATTTTCACCACATACAATTCTGTACATGTATGTTCCGTCTGCAACATCTGCTGCATCCCATTTCACCTGGTAGGTTTCGTTCGGTTCAACATTCGCATCGAACAACACTGCAAGTTTTCTTCCGTCGAGTGAATAGATCTCAACAGTTCCCTGCGTGGCAGTTTCGCTTTGATTTACGAATTCGATAGTTGTTGCTGAATTAAACGGATTCGGGAATGTAATTGACTCAATACCTTTAACTCCTGTTGTTGAAGTCGATACAAGTCTGCCGTTGCAATGTGAGCTGCTTCCGCAATTGATCGTTTGTACGCAAACACTTCTTGAAGCGCAGCATCCGTTCGCATTGGTGATGGTTACTGTATATGTACCCGGAGTGTGGACAACAATTGACCTTGTATAAGCACCGGTATTCCAGTGATACGTGTATCCTGCAGGCGCCGATAATGTTGTCGACTGACCAACGCAGAAGGTTGTATTTCCTGAAATGCTGCACGACAATGAAGCGCTTGATACATGAACAGTCGCTGTTCCTGAACATCCGCCCGAGCTTGCTGTAACGGTATAATTTCCGGTTGCAGTCACGCTGATGCATCTTGTATGAGCACCTGTACTCCATGTATAGCTTGAGAAGCCGCTTGGAGCGCAGAGCGTAGTCGACTGGCCGTGGCAGATCGCCAAACAACCTGTGATGCTGACACCTTCAGGTGAACCTGAAGATACTGTCTTGCTGCACGTGCTTGAACAGCTGCCGCCGTTACTTACAGTTACCGTATAAGTTCCGCCGGTGGTAATTGTAATGCAATTTGTTGTTGCACCATTGCTCCAGAGATAACCGGAAGCTCCTGCCGGTGCACACAGTGAAGTGCTTTGTCCGGGACATATTGAAGAAGCACCGCTAATCGTACATCTTGGTGCCTGGCTGACAGTTACACAAGCTGTGCTGGTGCTGCTGCATCCTCCACCCTGGTTGGCTACAGTTACAGTATAATTTCCGGCACATGAAACATTGATGCAGCGTGTTGTTGCACCTGTACTCCATGTGTAGCAAACATTGTTGCCTGCAGGTGCACAAAGAGTTGTGTACTGTCCCTGGCATAGGTGAAGATTTCCGCTGATTGTACTGCTGGTTGGTGAGCCGACTGTAACTGTTTTACTGCAAGAGCTTGTGCAACCCGTTCCGTTACTTACAGTTACAGTATATGTTCCTGCATTTGAAACACTGATACAACGTGAAGTGGCACCGTTACTCCATATATATGAATATGAATTTCCGTAAGGTGCGCAAAGAGTTGTTGACTGGCCCTGGCAAAGATGACTGTTACCCGTAATTGAACAACTTGGAGTTGTTCCAACGGTTACATGTACACTGCTGGTGCTTTGACAGCCACCCTGGCCTGTAACGGTAACAGTGTACCATCCTGAACATCTTACTGTAATGCAACGTGATCTTGAACCGGTGTTCCATAAGTAGCAGGTATTGCCTTCAGGAGCACACAATACAGTTGATTGTCCGTTGCAGATGCTCAGAGTTCCGCTTATTGTACTGTTGGCAGCGCCGCCAACAGTAACTGTCTTGCTGCATGTGCTTGAGCATGATGTTCCGTTGGTGACAGTTACAGTGTATGTAGCTGCTGAGCTTACATTGATGCAACGCGTTGTTGCCCCGTTGCTCCACAGGTAATGATATGAATTGCCTGCAGGCGCGCAGAGAGTTGTAGACTGTCCCTGGCAGATATTATTATTTCCTGAAATATGGCAGCTTGGTGCGGATCTCGCATTCACACAAACACTGCTTGTGCTGCGGCAGCCTGCCGAATTGGTTACAGTTACGCAGTAAGTTCCTGAATGAGTAACCACGATGCAACGGTTAGTTGACCCGGTATTCCAGTGATAAGTATAGTTTCCGGCAGGCGCACATAATTGTGTTGACTGACCGTAACAGAAATTCAGATTTCCGCTTATCGTGCTGCTTACAGGAGCACTGATTGTGACTGTCTTAGAGCATGTGCTTGAACAGCCTGTTCCGTTACTCACAGTTACAGTATAGGTTCCGGCAGAGCTGATATTGATGCAGCGTGTATGCGCACCTGTATTCCACACATAAGAGTAGTTTGCACCGGCAGGAGCACAAAGTGATGCACAGCGGCCTTCGCAGATTACTGTATCTCCGGAAATTGCACAGTTAACAGTTGTACCTGTATGTGTTATCTCCCCTGTTGCCGTGTTGCAGGCGTCAACAGTACATGAATTACCATCATCAGTATTCACTGGGTTATGGAATACACCTGTGGATGTATTGCAGCCATCAGTTGTACATGCATTGCCGTCATCGGTATTCACTGCAGTATGAGTAATTGCACCTGTAGAAGTATTGCAGGCATCTATTGTACAAGCATTGCCATCATTGGTATTTACAGGGTTATGGAATACACCGGTTGATGTATTGCATCCATCCTCTGTACATGCATTGCCGTCATTGGTGTTAACAGGATTATGGAATACGCCTGTTGAAGTATTACAGCCGTCCTCTGTACATGCATTGCCGTCATTGGTATTTACAGGATTATGGAAGACACCTGTTGATGTGTTACAGCCATCCTCTGTACATGCATTGCCGTCATTGGTATTGATCGCATTGTGAGTGACAGCGCCGGTGGCAGTATTGCAGACATCTTCAGTACATGCATTGCCATCGCTGGTGTTGACTGGCGTATGGGTAATCGCTCCTGTTGAAGTGTTACATGCATCTGTTGTACATGCATTTCCATCATCTGTATTTACAGGGTTATGGAATACACCGGTTGCAGTATTGCAACCGTCAGTTGTACATGCATTGCCGTCATCTGTATTAACAGGATTGTGGAACACACCGGTTGCTGTATCGCAGCCGTCTGTTGTACATGCATTGTCGTCACCTGTAAGAACAGGGTTATGGAACACACCGGTTGCTGTATCGCAGCCATCCGTTGTACATGCATTGCCGTCATCCGGATTTACAGGAGTATGGGTGATATTTCCTGCAGTATCTATTGCGTCAGTTGTACATGCATTTCCATCATCTATACCAATTGGCGTATGAGTGATTTCACCTGTTGTGGTATTGCATGCATCGATTGTATTCGGATCGTTATCATCGATGTCTACCGGAGTATGAGTAATAGCTCCGGTGGCAGTGTCACAGGCATCAATTGTACATGCATTACCGTCATCTGTGTTGACAGCATCATGGGTTATGACACCTGTTGAAGTATCACAGGCATCAGTTGTACATGCATCGCCATCATCGGTAGTAGCAGGATTGTGGAAGACCCCTGATGACGTATCGCAGCCATCTGTTGTACATGCATCACCGTCATCTGTATTAACCGGATCATGCGTAATCGCTCCGGTTGAAGTATCACAGGCATCCGTTGTACATGCATCACCGTCTTCGGTATTCGCAGGAGTATGGAAAACACCTGTTGAAGTATCGCATCCGTCTGCCGTACATGCATCACCGTCATCTGTATTAACCGCATCATGAGTAATAGCACCTGTTGAAGTATCACATGCATCTGTGGTGCAGGCATCACCGTCATCGGTGTTAACCGGGTCATGCGTGATAACGCCGGTTGCAGTATCACATGCATCTGTTGTACATGCATTACCATCGTCTGTATTAATCGGATCATGGGTGATTGCGCCTGTTGCAGTATCGCATAAATCAGTGGTGCAGGCATCACCGTCGTCTGTGTTTACAGGATTATGGAACACGCCTGTGGCGGTATCACAACCATCGGTGGTACATTCATTTCCGTCATCCGTATTAACAGGAGTATGAGTGATGTTTCCTGAAGTATCTATAGCATCATCAGTACATGCATTGCCGTCATCAACGCCAATCGGTGTATGTGTAATCTCACCTGTTGTTGTATCGCATGCATCAATTGTATTCGGATCGTTATCATCAATATCCACCGGCGTGTGAGTAATTGCACCGGTTGATGTATCGCATGCATCAGTTGTACAGGCATTGCCGTCATCAGTGTCTACCGGGGTATTCGTTATTTCACCGGTCGCAGTGTTGCAGGCATCTGTCGTACATGGATCACCATCATCCGTACTTACCGGCTCATGTGAAACTCCTGTGAAGACATCACAGTCATCCGTTGTACACTCATTTCCGTCATCGGTATTAACCGGGTTATGCACAACAGCTCCCGTTGCAGTATCACATACATCATCCGTACATGCGTTAAAATCATCAATTGTAACAATAGGTGTATGAGTGATAGCTCCTGTTGATGTATCGCATGCATCATCAGTACATGCATTGTTGTCGTCTGTATCTATCGGATCATGGGAAATTATTCCGGTGGATGAATCACAGGCATCAACCGTACATGCATCACCGTCGTCTGTATCAACCGGATCGTGGTTTGTAAGGCCTGTTGAGGAATCACAAACATCCGTTGTACACTCATTACCGTCATCATCCGGTGTAACAGCATCATGAGTAATGTCACCTGTTGCAGTATCACAGTTGTCAGTTGTACATGCATCGCCGTCATCGGTGTTTACAGGATTGTGGAACACACCGGTTGCAGTATCACAACCATCGGTTGTACATGCATTACCGTCATCTGTATTAACAGGAGTATGAGTAATGTTTCCTGAAGTATCTATTGCATCATCAGTACATGCATTGCCATCATCAACACCAATCGGTGTGTGGGTAATTTCACCGGTTGTAGTGTTGCAGGCATCAATTGTATTCGGATCGTTATCATCAATATCTACAGGAGTATGGGTAACAGCTCCTGTTGATGTGTCGCAGGCATCTATAGTACATGCATTGCCGTCATCCGTATTTACAGGAGGATGGGTAATAGCTCCTGTTGAAGTATCGCAGATATCAGTTGTGCACGGATCGCCGTCATCTGTATTCACAGGATTGTGGAATACACCCGTTGAAGTGTTGCAACCATCAGTTGTACATGCGTTGCCGTCATCTGTATTTGCAGGATCGTGAGAAACAGCGCCTGTAGAAGTATCACAAACGTCCGTTGTACATGCATTTCCGTCATCTGTTGGAGTCGGGTTGTGGAATACACCAGTTGCAGTATCGCAGCCATCTGTTGTACAAGCATTGCCGTCATCTGTTTGTGCAGGGGCATGCGTGGTGAGGCCGGTTGCTGTATCACATACATCATCGGTACATGCATCGCCGTCATCAATATCTGCGTTCGGTATATGACTAACACCTGTGGCAGTATCGCAGGCGTCAACAGTACATGCGTTTCCGTCATCTACTACAGCAGCTGGATGTGTAACCGCACCTGTCGCGGTATCGCACACATCATCTGTACACGCATTACCATCATCCGTATTAACCGGTGTATGGAATACGCCCGTTGCTGTATCGCAGCCATCTGTTGTACATGCGTTGCCGTCATCTGTATTAATTGTGGTGTGGCTGATGGCTCCCGTGGATGTATCACAGGCATCATCAGTACATCCGTTTCCGTCATCAGTATTTACCGGGTTGTGAAACACACCGGTTGCAGTATCGCAGCCGTCTGTTGTACATGCGTTGCCGTCATCTGTATTAATTGTTGTGTGACTGATAGCTCCCGTTGCTGTATCGCAGGCATCCGTAGTACATGAATTTCCATCGTCAGTGTTTACGGGAGTATTGCTGATGGTACCTGTTGCAGTATCGCAGGCATCTGTTGTACATGCGTTACCGTCGTCTGTTGTAACAGGTGTATGGGTAATTGCGCCGGTAGAAGTATCGCAGGCATCAGTCGTACATGCATTTCCGTCGTCAGTATTTACAGGAGTGTGGAATATACCGGTAGAAGTATCGCAGCCGTCAGTAGTACATGCGTTACCGTCATCCGTGTTTACAGGAGTATGTGTAATGTTTCCGGCAGTATCCATTGCGTCATCCGTACATGGATTGCCGTCATCAACACCAACAGGAGTATGAGTAATCTCACCGGTAGTTGTGTTGCAGGCATCAATTGTATTCGGATCACCATCATCTATGTTTACAGGAGTATGACTGATGGCACCGGTTGCCGTATCGCAGGCATCTATAGTACATGCATTGCCATCATCTGTATTCACAGGCGTATTTGAAACAGCGCCGGTTGCAGTATCACAGGCATCTGCTGTACATGGATTTCCGTCGTCGGTATTTACAGGAGTATGGAATACACCTGTTGCAGTATCACAGCCATCTGTTGTACATGCATTGCCGTCGTTCGTATTTACAGGAGTATGTGAAACAAACCCTGAAGAAGTATCACAGGCATCAGTTGTACATGCATTACCGTCATCGGTATTTACTGGGGTGTGAGTAATTGCACCTGTGGATGTATCACATGCATCTGTGGTACAGGCATTGTTATCATCCACAGTAACAGGATTATGGAATACTCCGGTAGATGTATTACATCCATCCGTAGTACATGGATTACCATCATCAGTATTCACAGGATTATGGAATACGCCGGTTGAAGTATTACATCCGTCTGTTGTACATGCATTGCCATCATCCGTGTTGACTGCAGAGTGGGAAATTACCCCGGTGGATGTGTCGCAGGCATCTGTTGTACATGCATTTCCGTCATCGGTATTAACAGGATTGTGGAATACACCTGTTGCAGTATCACAACCATCGGTTGTACACGCATTTCCGTCATCAGTATTAACAGCAGAATGCGTGATTGCCCCGGTTGAGGTATTGCAGGCATCAGTTGTACAGGCATTCCCGTCATCTGTATTAACAGGGTTATGGAACACGCCTGTTGTTGTATCACAGCCGTCAGTTGTACATGCATTACCATCATCTGTGTTTACCGGCGTATGAGTAATATTTCCGGCGGTATCTATTGCATCTGTAGTACAAGGGTTGCCATCGTCAGCAATAATCGGTGTATGTGTAATCTCGCCGGTAGTAGTATTGCAGGCATCTATTGTAGATGGATCTCCGTCATCAACATTTACAGGGGTATGGGTAATTGCACCTGTTGACGTGTCGCAGGCATCAATCGTACAGGCATTCCCGTCATCGGTATTTACCGGAGTATGGGTAACTGCGCCTGTTGAAGTGTTACAGGCATCTGTAGTACATGCATTGCCGTCATCAGTTGTTACCGGGTTATGGAAAACACCAGTTGAAGTATTACAACCATCCGTAGTACATGCATTGCCATCATCAGTTGTGACAGGGTTATGGAATACACCCGTAGAGGTGCTACAGCCATCCGTAGTACATGCATTGCCATCATCAGTTGTTACCGGGTTATGGAAAACACCGGTTGAAGTATTACAACCATCCGTTGTACATGCATTGCCGTCATCGGTTGTTACCGGGTTGTGGAAAACACCCGTCGAAGTATTACATCCGTCAGTTGTACATGCATTCCCGTCATCAGTTGGGAGCGGGTTATGAAATACACCTGTTGCCGTATCACAGCCATCGGCGGTACAGGCATTGCCGTCATCTGTCGTAACAGCTGTATGCGTAACGGCTCCTGTGGAAGTATTGCAGGCATCGGTTGTACATGCATTTCCGTCATCGGTTGTTACCGGAGTATGAGTAATTGCCCCAGTGGAAGTATTGCAGGCATCAGTTGTACATGCATTCCCGTCATCCGTGTTTACTGCAGTGTGTGTAACTGCTCCTGTGGATGTATTACATGCATCTGTAGTACATGCATTCCCGTCATCGGTTGTAACCGGTGTATGGAAAACACCTGTGGATGTATTACAGCCATCGGTTGTACATGCATTGCCGTCATCGGTTGGGATAGGATTATGAAAGACTCCGGTTGCCGTATCACAGCCGTCGGCAGTACATGCATTGCCGTCATCTGTAGTAACAGCAGTGTGTGTAATGGCACCTGTGGAAGTGTTACATGCATCAGTAGTACATGCATTTGAATCATCAACGTTTACAGCAGTGTGAGAGATTGCGCCTGTGGTAGTATTGCAGGCATCTGTTGTACAGGCATTCCCGTCATCAACGTTAACAGCCGTATGCGTAATGGCTCCGGTTGAAGTATTACATGCATCAGTAGTACAAGGATTCGAATCATCTACATTCACAGCGGTGTGTGTAATTGCACCAGTGGAAGTATTGCAGGCATCTGTTGTACAGGCATTCCCGTCATCAACGTTAACTGCAGTATGTGTAATGGCTCCGGTAGATGTGTTACACGCATCCGTTGTGCACGCATTGCTGTCATCAACATTCACCGGTGTATGAGTTGTATTTCCTGTGACAGAATCACAGGCATCTATTGTACAGGCATTACCATCATTTGGATCCGGGCCATTCGCAACTATGATTGACCCTGAAGTCTGCTGGCATGAAACACTGTCGACAAAATGAACGGTATATGTTCCAGGCGCAACACCGTTAAATGTAACGCTGGTGCTTGCAGTCGGACCAAGGTTGGTAACCGCAGCAGTACCTGTATTAGTTATAGAATAAGTGATCGGACCTTGTGTACCTGTAACACTTACAGCAATAGAACCGGAGTTCGTGTTAAGGCACTTTGCCGCTGTAGGCGCCGGTGAGCCGGCTGCGAAGCTGCAGGCAACAGTACCGCACACGCAAGCACCTCCGGGATTAAGAAGCATAGAACAAGTTGTCGGAACGTGAGTCACTCCCTGGCTTGATTGTGTCAGAGTTTGACCTTCCACTGTCCTGGTGGTACTGCCATTTAACGTAACAGGAGTGGTTCCATTACATGCTGTAACAGAAGGAGCACGGTTCGGAACTGCCGTGGAAGCATTCCATGTAAAATTTGGGTTGGAATCAGGTTTCCAGCATCGTGGTGTATTGACTGTATTTTGCACCTTGTTTATAAGGGTCCATGTACCGACTTTAATATAGGTAGGGGTAGCTGTCCATGGAAATACAGGCGCTGTACCTGAATTACAAGTTACAGAAGAGTGGGCTACCTGGAGCTGAATCTGGTTCCTCGACTGATTTGGGGGACCTCCTACTACCAATGGTCCCTGGTAGGCAGTAAAGATCTTTGTTCCGCCACCTGCATACAGGTTGGCTAAGTTGGTAACTGAGTTGTCCCATGAGTTCGCCACAAAAACAATTGAATCAAATCCCCCGTTTTTGATGGTTGTATCATAGTTAATACCAACAGAAAAGCCAGTCAGGAGTAGTGGCTGGCTTACGGTGCTTGTATTTGCAAGGAACACATCAAAGGTGATGGTATTACAGGTAAATGTACAATTACGTACACTCATGTCGAATCGTTCACCTGCCCCATAACTACTACAACAACATATTAATGTTATCATCAGCGTGGCAAGCAAGAATTTTTGGATTGAAGTAATTGTTGTTTTCATGTAAGTCTAATAAGTAGATTGTTTTTACTTTGGTTTGGTGAATTGAAAATATATTTCGCTTAAATTTTGATTCGATAAAAAAATCGGAATGTCCCCTAAACGCCCTCATATCCTAGGTTACCCACGACACACACATTCGCAAATGTAGCTTAATAAATAGGATATTAAAACAAATACTTCTACAATTTTGGTGAACTGCCGGATAACTTTGGTAAACACCTCTCTCCCATAAATAACCTTTCAAATCTTCAAATCCAGATTCTTTTTTCCCCGCAAATTGAAATGCGAATGTCTTTCTAAAGCCTGAAATTATTCCCTGAATTTTTTAATGTGATTCCCCTCTGTATTACTTAATAGTGTAGTAAGTACCCCACTTATTTCGCCTAATGTGGCCTATTTACCGCTCCCTGATGCAGCTTTATGAATTCTTTCGCCGGTTACCCAACTTTAACATATCACTCTCTGGCTGTCTTAATTCGGGCTCTTAAAAATTTAAGCCAACTCTCAATTTAAGAACCAAGTGTACTACAGCAATCTAGTTTTTAGCATGAGCTTTTCAATACTGAGGATAAAATACAAACAGACATTCATCTGAAATTATTCGTTCGTTAAAATATAAAAAGTATAAAAAATGGCACAGATTTTTGTTCGGATTTTTTTTTCAAGGGATAAAAATTAACTCGATCAGAAATTGTTCTGAAACAGTTGTGTTTTTCATAGCCTGAGAAAAATCCCTCATCTTAATTTAATTAATAATAACCTTCAAAACATTAACTACATGAAAAAATTTACTTTGGGAGTTATCACCTTACTGGTAACAACAATCTATGGTTTCGGCTCCAACGGGTTTACAGGAAACCTGCTGTTTTCTTCCAAGCTTGACGGTGCACAGGAAACGCCGGCAGTGGCTACATCTGCCATCGGTGTTGCAAGCTTCGTCCTCAACCCTACGCATGATACCATGTGTGTGAGCGTAAGTGTGACAGGTTTGAGCGGTCCTATAACCTCGGCTCATATTCATGAAGGGCCGGTTGGCGTAGCAGGCCCGGTAATTATTTCCCTCACTCCATTTATAAACGGAAACCGAATTTCAACAACTCTGACAGGGGCTAACCTCACTCTTAGCACTATTTCAAAATTCATCAAAGGAGCTTACTACATCAATCTCCACACGGCGGCAAATGCGAATGGCGAAATCAGAGGACAGATTTATCCTGAAACAGATTATGCGCTGACTGCCGCCCTGAACGGAGCGCAGGAAAGCCCTGCTGTTGCTGACTCAGGTTATGGTCTTGCTGTATTCAATCTTTACCAGGATTCACTTGAAGTAATTATTGATGCAAAATTTGTAGGATTAACAGGACCAATTACTGCGGCTTACCTTCATTCAGGAGCTCCCGGCACCAACGGACCGATTGTAGACAGCTTAAACGGAAGCCTTAGCGGCAACACACTTCACATTGAAGTTGATCCTAGACCTTTCATCACTGACTTACTTGCAGGTAACATTTATCTGAATGTATACACCGCAAATAATCCGAACGGTGAAATAAGAGGACAGGTAGTGCCTGATACCAACAACCTGACCTTTGACGTATTTCCAAATGGTGCGGAAGAGACACCGCCAAATGCGTCGCCTTCAACCGGGGTAGGTGTCATTAAAATAAATTCAACCTTCGATACTTTGTTTTATGATATTGTATATGATACGTTAAGTTCTCCGCCTACCAATGCACATCTTCACGGAGGACCTGCAGGTGTTCCGGGGCCTGTCCTGGTGAGTCTTGCTGCCGGCTTAACGACACAAAGAGACAGTGGAATTGTAACCGGTGCGGCTCTTACGCTTGACCTGCTTAAAACAATTCTTGAAGGAGATGTTTATGTAAACATTCATACGGACTCTTTTCCTGCCGGAGAATTGCGCGGCCAGGTTGGACGTTACCTCAGAGAAGGATTAACATACGAAATTGACGGCACCCAGGAAGTTCCCCCTACTTTATCACCCGGAGTGGGCTCCGGGTTTGCTTCGGTTGACCGATTCAGGGAAAATATTCACTTCATGCTTGTAGCTTCAGGACTATCCGGCCCTGTTGCAGCTGCTCACTTTCATCATGGTGAATGGGGAGTAGCAGGCCCTGTGCTGCTTGATCTTGATCCATTTATTACCCTGGTAGACACCGACGTTGTAATAACGGGTTTCTGGACTGATGATGACACACTCCTGGCATTTGATTCTACTTTTGCAAACCTTTTTCTTTCCGACAGCATTTATGTAAATCTACATACTTCTGCATTCGTGGGAGGAGAAATAAGGGGGCAATTGATTCGTGGTTCCCAGTGTTTTTCAATTCACACAGGAGTTCCTGGCGGTGAACAAACGGCTCAGAATATCTCTCTTTATCCGAATCCGGCAAGCAGCCAGTTCAACGTTGCATTTATCTCTGAGATGAATCAAAATGCAAAGATCAGCATTTCAGATATCCAGGGGCGTGAACTGATTAATAAAAATACGACAGTCGTTCGCGGCGAAAATAAAATAAGTGTTGATGTATCTTCTATTGCTGACGGTATTTACATGCTGAAACTATATCTTGGTGAAAATGCAATTGCTTTAACAAGATTTATTAAAAACTAATTCCATTATCTGAATTAAAAAAATAAGGATGAAAAGAAAAACTTTTTCATCCTTATTTTTTTTTACACTTCTATTATTTTAAGAATTTATTTTCCCCACGCCTTGTCTTCCAGCATAGGTACAAACCGAAAGTTCTTGAGCTCATGTTTTTCGTAATCGGATTCAGAAGTTTTTAAAATTGTTGTCATGAGCTGAACTTCACCGGCACCTACGGGTATAACCATTATTCCGCCGACTTTCAATTGAGCAATTAAATCTTCAGGTATAAAAGGCGCACCGCAGGTAACCAGAATTTTATCGTACGGTGCAAAAGCTGGAATGCCTTTATAGCCATCACCATAAAACATTTTTGGCCCATACCCGATACGGGGTAGAAAAATCTTCGCTTTATCAAAAAGTTCTTTTTGCCTTTCAATAGTAAAAACTTTTGCCCCCATTTCAAGCAGAACGCAGGTCTGGTATCCGCTGCCTGTTCCTATCTCCAATACTTTATCACCTTTCTTTATCCTGAGCAAAGAAGTCTGGTAAGCAACTGTATACGGTTGAGATATGGTCTGCCCTGCTCCTATCTTAAAAGCAATGTCTTCATAAGCCTGGTTCAAAAAAGCTTTTTCGAGAAAATAATGCCTTGGAATACGCATCATTGATTCTATTACATGCTCATCTTCAATTCCTTTCGAACGAATAATATCCATGAGCTTTTTCCTCATCCCCTGGTGTTTGAAATTATCTTCCATTCTAGTTTTTTATTCCTTTGAATTATGCTGCAAATAAATCAACGTAAATGGATTAATAGGGCCTTACGTACTTTAAATATAAACAAAAAAAGTAACAAAACTTTTGCTCAGATCCTGTTCATTTGAAAAAGTTTACTTTTGCAAAAATAGCTTTAAAATGTTGAAGATAGGCGTGCTTGGTGCGGGGCACCTGGGAAAGATCCATATCCGTTTACTAAAGGAAATTCCTTCGGCACAACTGGTGGGATTTTATGATCACAATGCTGATGCCGCGGCAGCCGTTGCCGCAGAATACAATGTAAAGCGTTTCAATTCGTATGATGAACTTCTGCACGAGGCTGACGCTATTGACATAGTTGTTCCAACTGCCTCTCATTATGAAAGCGCCGTTAAGGCAATTAAGAAATCGAAGCACATCTTTGTTGAAAAGCCACTTGCAAATACTGTTTCGGAAGGCAAAAAACTTCTCGCACTTGTAAACGAAGCAGATGTAAAAGCGCAGGTCGGGCACGTAGAAAGATTCAACCCGGCTTTCCTTGCAGCGAAAGAATATTTTAACCAGCCCATGTTCATTGAAACGCATCGTCTTGCTGAATTTAACCCGCGCGGGACAGATGTTTCAGTTGTCCACGACCTCATGATCCACGATATTGACATTGTGATGAGTGTTGTTAAATCCTCAGTAAAGAAAGTAAGTGCAAGCGGAGTGGCTGTTGTTAGCGATACACCAGACATTGCAAATGCCAGGATAGAATTTGATAACGGCTGCGTTGCAAATCTTACCTCCAGCAGGATTTCATTGAAGAACATGCGCAAGAGCCGGTTCTTTCAGCGCGATGCATATATTTCAGTGGATTTCCTGAAAAAGAAAACGGAAATTGTCAGGTTAAAAAACCTCACCGGCGAACCCGGGCCATTTGATATCACCATTGATCTTGGACAAGGCAAGGGAACTAAGCAGATTTATTTTGATCAACCTAAAATAGAAGAAACCAATGCCATTAAAATGGAGCTGGAGCTTTTTATCCATTCGGTATTGCACAATACATCCACTGCAGTTTCCGTTGAAGATGGATACCATGCGCTGCACGTTGCTCACCAGGTAATGGAAAAGCTGAATTCATCACTAAATGTGCTGGCATAATACCGCAGAAATGGAAAGAAAATTTACTGAATTAGTTTTGTCCGGGAATTTATTACTGCTCACGGCCACCTTTTCTCTTACGCTCATCTCATGCAACATTATCAACCCGGCAGAGCCTGTTCCGGCCTATGTTCATGTCGGATCAATCGCACTTTCTACAACATCGGCACAGGGAAGCAACTCAAATAAAATAGTTGATTCATGGGTGTATGTTGATGGCAACATTGTAGGAATATATGAAATGCCGGCAACGCTTCCTGTCCTTTCTGCCGGATCTCATAACCTTACCATCCGCCCGGGAATTCTCATCAATGGAATTGCAGCAACCCGGACTGCTTACCCGTTTTATACAGGTTATGATACCACTGTAAATTTCGAGTCTGCAAAAACAATATCCGTTTCTCCGAAAGTTACTTACACATCATCAACACGCTTTCTTCAAAATGAAGATTTTGACCAGGCAGGACTCAGCCTGAAAAAATTTTCGGGGAGTGATACCATGCTTGTGGTCGATACACTTACGGCTAATCGTTTCGAAGGAAATTGCGGAGCGGTTTTCCTGGATGCTGCACACGATTTTTTTATGTGCTCTTCCATTGATTCCTTCCCCTTACCTTTGGGTACACCTGCCTATATCGAATTAAATTATATGGGTGACAATGAATTTACAGCCGGCCTCATTACCTATACAGCTTCCGCGGCATTTGCAACTGACATCGTTACTTTTAAAGCAACCGGGACATGGAGAAAGGAGTACATTAATCTCACACCTTTTATCACTTCAGCTTCTGCTTTTGCCTATAAAATATATCTTAAAGCGACCAAGAGTTCTACACTTACTAATGCTTCAATTTATTTCGATAACATCAAAGTTGTAAACTGATGAATAAAAAAATACAAACCTTTAAATGCATTGTAGCCGACTGGTTTGCTGCTTCACTTGCGTGGGGATTGTTTTATGTTTACAGGAAGCTGATCATCGAATCATCCATTTACGGGCATGGTGTTGTTAAATTCGATCAGAAATTTTACCTCGGAGTACTGATAATTCCATTTTTATGGATCATGCTTTATGCGCTGATCGGTACTTACAAGAACATCTACCGCAAATCGCGTTTAAGGGAATTGGGTCAAACGTTATACATTTCTGTTATTGGCGTTCTGATTATTTTTTTCACACTTTTGCTCGATGATACCATCATTAATTACAGGACGTACTATCACACTTTCTTTACGTTGTTATCCCTGCATTTTCTTATCACTGCAGTTTTCCGTTTCATTCTTTCGTCGCGCATAATCAGCATGATTCATTCACGTAAAATCGGTTTCAATTCGATATTGATAGGCAGCAACCAGAAAGCAATTACGCTGCTTACACAAATGCAGACCGAATTTCATTCCGAAGGAAATAAGTTCATCGGTTTTGTAAATGTGGAAGGAAACAATGATCATCTACTGGCAAAGCATCTTCCGCACCTGGGAGGGATCGGTAACTTATTTGATATTATCAAATCTCACAAAGTGGAAGAAGCTTTCATTGCACTGGAATCATCAGAGCATGAAAATATCGGGAAGATCATTTATGAACTTGAAGATACTTCCGTCATCGTAAAGATTATTCCCGATATGTACGATATTCTTTCCGGCTCGGTTAAAATGAATGCAATCTTCGGTGCACCTGTTATTGAGATCTCTCCAGACCTGATGCCTGAATGGCAGCTTTCACTAAAGCGGCTGTTCGACATTTTTGTTTCCGTTTTTGTGCTTACGGTTTTTTCACCGCTGTATATTTTTACTGCACTCGGTGTTAAGCTTACATCACGGGGTCCGCTCTTTTACAGCCACGAGCGGATCGGCCTTCACGGCAAGCCATTTCGTATTTATAAATTCCGCTCAATGTATGAGAATGCTGAGTCGAACGGACCTATGCTTTCCAGTAAGCATGATGCCCGTATCACACCATTCGGACGATGGATGCGTAAGGTAAGACTGGATGAGATACCCCAGTTTTATAACGTGCTGATGGGTGAAATGTCGATCGTTGGACCGCGCCCGGAACGCCAGCATTTCATTGACCAGATCATGGAGATGGCACCGCATTACCGCCACCTGCATAAGGTGAGGCCCGGTATTACATCATGGGGACAGGTGAAATTCGGCTATGCTGAAAATGTCGACCAGATGGTACAGCGGCTGAAATATGATCTTATTTACATCGAGAACATTTCACTTGCACTCGACTTCAAAATCATGATTTATACTGTGATGATTATCCTGAAGAGAAAAGGAAAATAAATCCAACAACAAAATTCAATGAAAAACATTTCGGTAATCGGGGCAGGAACAATGGGAAACGCCATTGCACATGTATTTGCACAACATGGATTCCGGGTTTCAATGATCGATGTTTCCGCTGATGCCCTTTCAAAAGGACTAAGCACCATTTCCAAAAACCTGGACCGGATGGTTGCAAAAGAAAAAATCACTTCTGCACAAAAAGACAGCACGCTGAAAAACATATCCACCTTTACTACAATCGCTGAAGGAGTAAAGAATGCTGACCTGGTTATAGAAGCCGCAACTGAAAACGCAGAGCTGAAGTGTAAAATTTTCCGTGAGCTCGACCAGGTTTGTGACGCAGGAACCATTCTTGCAACCAACACCTCTTCGATCTCAATCACAAGAATTGCTGCACAGACAAATCGTGCGGATAAAGTAATCGGGATGCATTTTATGAATCCCGTTCCGGTCATGAAGCTTGTTGAAGTGATTCGCGGGTACGGAACTTCAGACGAAGTAACTGAAACCATCCTTGAGATTTCAAAAAAATTAGAAAAGATTCCGACCGAGGTAAATGATTATCCAGGATTTGTTGCCAACCGCATCCTGATGCCGATGATCAATGAAGCAATTTACACATTGTTCGAAGGAGTTGCAGGCGTTGAAGAAATAGACACGGTGATGAAACTTGGAATGGCACATCCAATGGGACCTTTACAGCTTGCTGATTTTATCGGCCTGGATGTTTGCCTTTCTATTCTACGAGTGATGCACGATGGTTTCGGCAACTCGAAATATGCACCGTGCCCGTTGCTTGTGAACATGGTAACAGCAGGTCATCTCGGGGTAAAAAGCGGGAATGGTTTTTACAGTTACCGGAAAGAAAATAAAGAGCTCGTGGTTGCAGAGAGTTTTGCAAAAATAAATTGATTGCAACTCCAGTTTGAAATTGTTCAACTCAGAAATTAATTTGTCCTGATTCAATCTGCTGAACAATGTTCTCTATTGTTTTGTCTCTTCCGAGCGGATCATAAGTATCTTTCAGGTCATGGTTGAAAAGCTTTGCAAGCCCCTGGGCAAAAAAAGCATTTAATGATCCGCGCAGCTCTTTGAGGAGTTCATACGAGGTGTTCCCTGTTTCGCGGTTGATGAGTTTTATCAGTACATCTCCCTGGCTGATGCTTAAATTTTTGATCTGGTCTTCAAAATCAATTTTCATCTGCTTTTCCGTTTCCTTTATGTATTTTCTTTTTTCTTTTTCATTCGTCAAAGTCGTAGCATGCTCATTCATTTCATTCAGCTTCACTGCTGCCAGCCTTGCATATGGATATACCTTAATGACATTAAACCGAAGCCTGTAATACGCCTGTATATTTTTCAGCATTTCAGGATCGGCAAAATCCACAACAGTTACCATAGGCAGGTTCACAACGGGAAATGTATCATCGCCTATAACCACTGCAGGAAGCTTGTACCTGCCGACCCTGACAGAATCCTGTGAAAAAGATTCTGAAGAGGAAATAAATACTGTGAAAATAACGGTAACGATGTATTTGATTTTTTTTAGCATAAAGCCCTCATTAGCGAAACGAATGCCAGAAATATTGCCCTGAGAAATAACGTTTATTTATTCGCGAAATTCTGAGCGGCTGCTTTTCCATTTTGACGAATGACCATTCAGGTAACCGGATGCCTGTTGAACGATGCTTTTTTTCACATGCAGCAACTTCACAGCCAGCATTGCAGCAATTTCGTTCTCAGCGATATCTTCATTGGCCATCATTCCGGGTTGAAAATATTTTTTTACAAAATGAGTATCGAAATTTCCTGTAACGAATGCGGGATGCTTCATTACAAACCTGCAAAACGGAAGCGTTGTTGAGACACCTGAAATGCGGTACTCGTCAATTGCGCGGATCATTTTTTCAATAGCTTCTCCCCTGTCTTTCCCGTAAACGATAAGTTTTGAAATCAGGGGATCATAATAAATCGGTATCTCCATTCCTTCCTCAAAACCGTCATCAACCCTCACGCCGGGGCCTTGTGGAATCCGGTAGGTATTTAATTTACCGATATCAGGTAAAAAATTATTTTCCGGATCTTCAGCGCACACACGTATTTCAATGGCATGCCCTTTCATAATAATATCCTTCTGGCTAAAAGATAATTTTTCCCCACGTGCAATCTTTATCTGTTCTTTCACAAGATCAAGACCTGTGATAAATTCAGTGACAGGATGCTCTACCTGCAACCTTGTATTCATTTCGAGAAAATAAAAATTCCGGTTTTCATCCAGCAGAAATTCCACTGTACCGGCTCCCTCATATTTGCAGGCCTTTGCAACCTGCACAGCACAGGAGCCCATTTGATCACGCAACTCCGGCGTAAGCACTGAAGATGGAGCCTCTTCAACTACTTTCTGATGCCGCCGTTGTATGCTGCATTCGCGTTCAAACAGATGAATCACATTGCCATGAGAATCACCAAGAACCTGGATTTCGATATGCCTCGGCGATGCAACGTAACGTTCAATAAACACAGCCCCATCGCCAAAAGATGAAATCGCTTCACTCACCGCAAGTTTCATTTGCTCCTCAAACTCGCCCGGGGACTGCACCATACGCATTCCCTTTCCTCCTCCGCCTGCAGACGCTTTAATGAGAACAGGAAAACCTATTTTCATTGCGGTGGCTTTGGCCTCGTTTACATCATCTATTGCCTTTGCAGTACCCGGCACCAGCGGAATCTTATATTTTGCTGCCAGCGTTTTGGCAGCCAGCTTGCTTCCCATCATCCGCATTGAATCACCGGAGGGACCGATAAAAATTAGTCCGGCTGCTTTCACACGATCAGCGAAGTCTGCATTCTCAGAAAGGAAGCCATAACCGGGATGAATAGCATCTGCTTTTGTTTCCAGTGCAGCATCAAGAATTTTCTCCATCACAAGGTAAGACTGCGACGATGGAGCCGCACCTATGAAAACCGCTTCGTCGGCATAACGCACATGCAAAGCATTTCTGTCAGCCTCGGAAAAAACAGCTACTGTTTTAATATTCATCTCGCGCGCGCTTCGCATTACACGCAGTGCAATTTCGCCGCGGTTGGCTACAAGAATTTTTTTCATAAAAATAGATTGCAGTAAAGGTAGAAAGAATGTTGACGGTTTCGTTTAGGGAATCAAAGTAAAAGTTTAATTAATTTGTCGCCGGAACTATACATTCAGCAGTCTGCAATTTGCAATTTTGCCAACTGCAAATTCTAAATATTTAAACCAATACCATGAAATTAGTGTCCTCCGACATTGGACTTTTATTTTGTCTTGTCAGGAAGTTTTTGAGATATTCTTTTTCGTTCCTTTTCATCCGGTAACGTTCCGAACAAATAATCCCATAGTGGCATCGACACGCTGAAGGCACTGTGAACCGAAGCATAATGGTGAAGGCTATGGTGTTTCCAGAAATATTTCAAAAAGTTACGTGGTGGCTTTTTTGTATGAACGGCATGATGAATTAAAAGGTAGCTTGAATAACCTGCCGTAAATCCTGAAAAGAAAACCATGCTGTAATCTCCCATCAGAACCCTGAACAATAAATAAAATCCTGAGGAAACAACAATCGAAATTACCGCAGGCATTGCAAGGCGCTCCTTGTCCCGGGGAAATTCATGATGAATACCATGTATGTTGTATTGAATGATCAATTCTTTTTCAGTGGTTGCATTGAAATGAAAAACGAACCGGTGAATCAGGTATTCAACGAGGGTAAAAGAAAGCCATCCCAAGGGAATGAGCCAGAAGACAGCAGAATATTTTATTTTCCCCGCAAGCAATGACAACACTAAAAATAAAATTGCAATCAGATAAAACAAGACAACCGGAACAATAAAATTTGTCTTCGTGAACTGTTCCAAAAACCTGTTGGAAAAGATCCGGCCCGTTCCTTTGTTATCTATTCTGAATACTTTCATAGTTCAACCCACTCCTGAACGAAAAATAAATCAAAAAGAACAAGTTAAAGATATGAAAGCTTTCCTGATCAGCGCAAGCTTTGAACCAAAAAAAGAAAGAAAATGGAGCAAAAATGGATTTATTAAATGGCGATAACTATTTCTTTATCATTTCCTTATATCCAATTAGCCGATAAATCAATTTGGCAAGAGTATATTCAGAAAGTATTTGTCCTTCCATGGGTGCACATTCTACCACATCAAAACCCACAACATTTTTTTCAGTGAAAACTTTTTTCAGGAAGGTAAGAGTTTCCACCCAGAATAAACCGTTGGGCTCTGCAGTCCCAACAGCAGGAATCACTGCGGGATCAAAACCATCTGCATCGATTGTGAGATAGACATTTTCAGAAAGTGATGCAACTGCTTCATCCATCCATCCGGGGTTTTTTCGGATTGCATGCGCGTAAAATGTATGAATGTCAGAAGACGCTTTAATCAGGTCCGACTCTTCTTTGCACTGTGCACGTATCCCGATTTGAGTCAGCGGAATTTTTAGTTCGTGAATCCTCGCCATTACTGATGCATGAGAATAGATATTATCGTGGTAAGATGAACGTAAATCCGAGTGAGCATCAATCTGGAGCACACATAAATTTTTATACTTCTTTGTATGAGCTTTTACAAACCCAAGTGTAACCGTGTGTTCCGCGCCGATTGAAACAGCAAATTTTCCATCACGGATAATTTTTTCAGTTTCAGATTCAATCAATGCGATAGCATCTGCATCTACCTTATTCTTGAAATCAATTTCCTTAAGTGTTGCAATCCCGCATTCCTTGTATGTTTCAGCATCAAGCTCTTCATCATAAAACTCTACAAAGTGTGAAGCTTCAATAATTGCTTTCGGCCCTTTTGCTGATCCTTCAAGATAAGATGAAGTGTGTTCGTACGGAACCTGCTGAATTATGAATTTTGAGTTCTCATAACTGCAGAGCTCCTTTTCCGGAATTGCAAGGAAAGCATCTTCGGGACTTAGCACATTCATTGAATGGTTTGCTGCAACAGGTTCACTGATTTCCTTTTCCATTGTTATTGTATGTTCAGGCAAAGTTATTTCTTCGGAATAATTAAAAACGAAGAATCCGGATCAAAAATAAAAAATATCCGGAAAGGACAGTCTTAATTCTTTATCAACCTTACCACTTGCTTATTTTCACCTTGAATTATTTCTACAAAGTAGAATCCTTCAGAAAGCCCGTAACCAAAATTAAAAGCCTCATTCACGCCAGGATTCTGACTTTCAATCTCTCTGCCGGCTATATCGTACAGGATTAAAAGGTACCGCGAAGGATCGGACGATTTTACTTTTAATGAGAAATGATCACTGCTGGGATTGGGGAAAATAGTTACGGCAAAAATATTTTGCTGCGCATTGGTTATTCCAAGGCAGAAGTCAACAAAAACAGAATCACTGTAAGCGTTTGAACATCCTGAACTGTCTGTAAAAGAATAAACTACTACGTGATTTCCTGCACCTGCTGCAAGAGCATTGAATAAATTTCCTTTAACCCCTGCTCCGTTAAATGCTCCGCCAGATGGGTTCCCCGTCAATATTATTGAAGAGGTGCCTGAGCAAACTGTATCAGGCAACCCCAAAAAACTTACAGCCGGTAATGGATTAACCGTAACAGAAAGATTGTTCGAAGTTGTATCTGCACAGGAATTCGACACATAGAACGAATAAATTCCTGAAGAGTCAGCATAATAAAATGATGATGCAGCGCCAGGAATATTTATTCCATTCAACAGCCATTGGTAAGTGAATCCCATCCCCGCATTCGCAAGCAGTTGAACAGAATCACCAAAACAAAATTCATCAGGCCCGTTGGCAGTGATTGCAGCAGTATAAAACGAATCTATATACACAGGTTGTGTAGAACTATTTGAACATCCTGTTGTGTCAGTAAATAAATAAGAAACGGAGTGGCTTCCGGTGCCTGCAGCAGAAGGCGTAAAAACATTTCCGCTGACACCTGCACCACTGAAAGTTCCTCCCGGCGGAGTTCCTGCTAAAGAAACAGGCGTACTGGTAATGCAGGCCGCACCTGGCAAACCCGAAAAATTTACATTCGGTAAAGGAATAACAGTAGTCGTGACGGGCTCCGAAGTTGACGAGCAACCATTTGAATCTGCAACAATCAAAAAGTAAAAACCGGATGTAGTGACTTCAATACTTTGCGAGTTATTGAAGAAGAGTGGAATCCAGAAATAAGAAACACCTGTTGGACTTCCTGTTAATGTAAGTGTATCACCCTGGCAAAATTCTGCCGGGCCGGATAATGTAATCGAAGCTGTTATTGCCGGAAATGGTATTAGTGTGATGTGAAATGCCTGTGATGTGTCGGAACATCCGTTTGAATATGTAACGGTAACGGAATAATCGCCACTGTCTGTAACTGTAATGTACTGGGTAGTATCTCCGTTTGACCACAAATAAGTGGCGGCAGATACTGTGCTGAGGGTAACAGAATCGCCTATGCATAATGTGGTTGCGGAAGACGCAACGTTTGGCAACTGTGGTTCCGTAATAATAACAGAAGCAGTATCTGAGAATCCGGATGAATCGGTGACAGTCACAATATATTGCCCTACACCCAGGTTAGTTGCCTGTGCAGAAGTCTGGACAGGATTTGAATTCCAGCTATACGCATAAGGCGGAATTCCACCTGAACCTGCTGCTGTTGCACTTCCGCTGTTTGTGTTCCGGCAACTGTCATTTGTAACTGAAACAATAGTTGCAATGACAGGTGAAAACAAATGGGTAGTATCTGTTCGAAATACTCCGCTATTCGTAGTTCCCGCATAAATATCGTTTACAGTGATAAGTGTCAAAGGCTCAACTTCCAGATCTGTTAAACCGTTATTCATCGGATTCCAGCTCAAGCCATTATTCCCTGAAAAATATATTCCCTTATCCGAAATAACCGCTAATATTTTATTCATTGTTAAAGGCAGCAAATCCAATGCAGAATAAAATCCCGGTAAACCTGTATTCGCACTTGTCCAGAATGCTCCGCTATCGCTTGACACATATACACCTCCTGTATTAGATGTTCCGGCAAAAATCCTAGATCCGCTAACAGCTAACGAAGCAACAGTATTATTTATAGTACCAGAATCGGATTCTGTCCAACTTACTCCTGTATCTGTTGAGCAGAAGATGCCATTGTAAGTGCCCGCAAAAATTTTATTCCCCATAGTAATCATAGAAGTGGTCGCCGGAACAGGTAATGGAAAACCAGTATTCACTGCATTCCAGGTTGCGCCGCTGTCAATTGACCTATACAGGCCAGGCGATATACTTGCAAAAAGATAATTTCCAATATGAGTAATATAACCTACAATGTAGTTTGACAAAAAATTTGTGGTTAGATTCCAGTTTGCTCCGCTATCAGTTGACAGATAGATACCTTCATTTGTACCTGCAAAAATTTTATTACCTAAAATCGTTAATGAATAGACGTTAGCTTCAGTTAAACCATTATTTACTTCTGACCATGTGTTCCCCTGATCATGTGAAACAGATACTCCATTGCCCCATACAGCAGCATAAATACTATTTCCGGTTGTCGCAAAGGCAGAGATGGTAGAATTTTTTAACCCATTATTGATCTCAGTCCAGTTGCTTCCATTGTTGGTTGATAAAAAAACTCCTTTGCTGTTTCCGGCCAAAACAGCAGCTCCTGCTATCCCCAACGACTGAACAATAGGATATCTTAAACCCGTGCTTACAGATGTCCAGTTAGCGCCGTTATCAGAAGACAGAAACACGCCATCTATGGTTCCCGCAAAAATATTATTTCCGCTAACTGCGAGTGAGCGAATACGTAAATCGGTTAACCCATTATTGACAAGGGACCAGTTGGAATTATCGGAGGATCTGTAAATACCATTGCCATAGGTACCAATAAAAACAAAGCTGTCGCAGGATGCAAACTGAGATGTTCCGGTACCTGACGGTCCAACAGGTGTCCAGCTCGCAGCGGAGTCTGTAGATAACATATTGCCTCCGTTATGCGACGATGAATAAACATTGCTGCCAACCGTACCTATGGATAAAGTAGAAAAACTTGTTAAACCATTGTTGCGGGCACTCCAGCTGGCACCATGGTTTGTTGATACATATACACCATTGATTCCTGCATAAATATTACTTCCGCTGACAGCCAATGCTCTTACATCCCGAGGTTGGGGTAAGCCATTGTTTATTGCCGTCCAGCTTGCACCATTGTTAACAGAAATAAACATACCGTTATCCGTCGCTGCAAAAATATCGGAACCAATTGTCTGGAGCGACCAGACTCTCGGGAGTCCATATACACTATACAATCCATTGTTTACAGGCGTCCAGTTGATTCCGTTGTTGACAGACGTGTAGACTCCTTTACCGGTACCTACAAAAAAATCATTTCCATTGTTAGTGCTTGTAAAACAAAAAGCGTTTGCACCGTATGGGCCATTTGTTTGGCGCCACTGGCCGTTTACGTTGCTGAATAAAAATATACTTATTATTGTTAGTAGTATAATTCTTCTCAAAGCATTTTATTTTGGAAACCCAACCAAAGTTAAAAATTCTTTCAATAAAGACAACTTCCGAATTATAATTCTAATTCTTAATAACCCGGATAATTTTCCTGACGTCTCCCTGGACTACTTCAGCAAAATAAAATCCGCCGGGAAGGCCTTTTCCGAAACTAAAAGTTTTATTCACTGCAACGTGGTTATAGCTTTCAATTTCCCTTCCTGTTAAATCACGCACTAATAAAAAACAGTCCTCCTGGTCAGGAGATATAACATCAAGCAAAAACTGATTGTGCGAAGGGTTAGGATATATTCTTACCGCCGGGGATCCCTTAAAGTTTACAGCAACTGCCGGGGAATATTTAAATGTTCCGTCAAAGTCAGTCTGCTTAAGCCTGTAAAAAGACACCCCGGAAAAAGGATCATGGTCAAAACATGAATAGTACCTGTTTGTTGTTGAATTACCGTTTCCTTTTACTTCTTCAACACGGATCCAATCCTTTCCGTTTTTTGATTTCTCGATTGTGAAATAATCATTGTTTATTTCCGATGCAGTAATCCATTTCAGGATAACTTTTTCGTTGACCACGCTTGCAGTGAAATCAATAAGCTCAACAGGAAATGCAGCAGGGTCATTGAAACTAAAAGTGAAACTGTGAGGTGAATTTTCAATTCCGCCACCGCCACCTCCCGTCATACAACCGGGAGATGTCACAGGGCAACAACCAAGAGTTACAGGGCCGGTAAAACCTGTACCGAAGCCATCTGAAAATATTTCAATTCCAACATTGGTAAGAAGCGAATCATTTGAAACCGGAGTCATATCAAAACAAAACTCATACTTTAGACATGTATTTGGCGAGCCGGTAAAATCTCCTTTACCTGTATTTGCGGAGTCAACAAAAACGAAGCTGAACAGATTTCCGACATTACCCGCTATCCAGTCACCGGCATTATAGGTGCCGGGAATAATACCCGGTGTTGAGATATTGGTAAAACCTGCAGTATCAAATGTGAAATCAAATTTTTTAATTCCTTCCACTCCTGTCATGTTTTCAAAATAGGTTGTAATGCACATTGTGCCGGGAATAAACAAAGGAGAAAGTACGAGAGGATAGGTTTTAAAAACGCCATTATAAGAAACCTGGAAATATGGTTTGGAAACCTGGAATGTAGGAAGCGCGCATGCACTGTTTTCAAACTGGAGATTGCCCTGGGTATTGGGAACATTCACCCAAACTGTACCGGTGTCAGCACCGAAAGAAATATCATAGGTAACCGTTGTTGCAGCATCAACCCACAGGTAGTATACTGAGGTTGAAGTTACATTAAAACTAACTTCTGAATTTCCTGCCGGAAGCTGTAAAGCACTGCATGATCCGGTACCACACGAGTCCAGTTCAATTGAAACCTGTAACGGGCCGCTTGCATTTTCAACGGTAACATAAATTTTATCCGCACCATTTGGAGCCGGGATCTCGTAAACCACATCTTCACCGGTAATGTTACAACCTGACTGCGCATCATCACCCATGCCGGCATTGGTTTGATTCGTCAGGTTTACACTCGGGCATATCCCTATATTCAATGGACTGCCACAATTTGACTGGGGAAATAATGACTGCGAAAAAAACTGGCTTAGAATTATCAGCAATGTAATTTTTTTCATGTCAATTGAAATTTAAGAGTGAAAAAACAATTATTGAAAACGAAATCTTATTGCACTCGTAAACTTGTTCCTCAGACAAAGTGGTAAACTCAATACAAGATAAACTTTTTATTCACTCATAAAACATCCAGTGAAGAAAATTTATGCAGGTAAAGGGAAATGATGGGTGAAAAGAGGAAAGATGAGTTTGGACTCTGTTTTCCTTTCGTATTACTCATGATGTATAATAAAATGTTGAAGAGCCGTTCACTTCTTCAACACCTCATTTACCAGATCAGCAGCTTCTTTCAACTGAATGGCAGAAAAAACTTTCAGGCCGCTGTCGTCAATTATTTTTTTTCCTTCAATGGCATTGGTGCCCTGCAGGCGAACAATAATAGGAACAGGAATATTCCCAATATTTTTATAGGCATCTACAATTCCCTGCGCTACACGGTCGCAGCGGACAATTCCTCCAAATATATTTACGAGGATTGCCTTTACATGTGGATCTTTCAAGATTATTTTAAATGCTTTCTCGACGCGCTCTGCATTTGCAGTTCCGCCTACATCAAGAAAATTTGCGGGCTCCCCTCCTGCCAGCTTGATGATATCCATTGTAGCCATTGCAAGCCCGGCACCATTAACCATGCAACCAACATTTCCATCAAGCTTAACGTAATTCAGATTGTATTCTCCGGCTTCAACTTCTGTTGGATCTTCTTCTGCCACATCACGCATGACTGCATAATCAGGATGCCGATAGAGAGCGTTCTCATCAAGATTTACTTTTGCATCTACTGCAATAATTTTATCATCTGAAGTTTTCAGCACAGGATTGATTTCAAACAATGAGGCATCGATGGAATCATAAGCTTTGTAAAGTGAAGCTACAAACTTTGTCATCTGCTTGAATGCTTCACCGCTAAGACCTAGATTGAATGCGATCTTACGAGACTGGAAAGATTGCAGGCCAACTTTGGGATCAACTTCTTCTTTAAAAATTCTCTCCGGCGTTTTTGCCGCAACTTCTTCAATGTCCATTCCGCCTTCTGTAGAATACATGATCAGGTTCCTGCCGGTTTGCCTGTTAAGCAGAACACTCATATAAAATTCTTTCGTTGGAGAAGCGCCCGGATAATACACATCCTGTGCAATCAAAACCTTGTTGACTTTTTTTCCCTGTGGACCAGTCTGGGGAGTTACAAGCTGCATTCCTATGATATCATTAGCTTTCGCCTTTACTTCATCCAGGGACTTAGCAAGCTTTACACCCCCGCCTTTTCCCCTGCCACCGGCGTGAATCTGCGCTTTTACCACCCACCATTGGGTGCCTGTTTGTTTCGACAGCTCTTTCGCTGCATCCACTGCCTGTTCCGGTGTTTCAGCAACAATGCCTTCCTGTATTCCTACACCGAAGTTTTTTAATATTGACTTGCCCTGGTATTCGTGGATATTCATTTTTATGAGTTATAAGAATTGAGAATGCTGCGAAAGTAATTTTTTTTGTCTTACGATAAATATCTTTCCCGGATTACATCCAGGTGATGCCTTTCGTGCCCGACAATGAAGAAAAGAATATCGCGTACGCACACATCAGCCTTATTAGTGATGCCTCTGCGTTCATACATTTCCCCGCTCATATTACTGAAAAGAGAAATGGATGACTCCCGGATCGTCCTGAACTCATCCGCTATATTGGAAAGTGTTCTTGAAGCATAATTTGAATTCGGTGTGTATTCATTTTCATCAAATCCAGGCAACGCCGTTTTATCATTGCGTGAAATCCTCAAAGCCCGGTAACTCAATATTCTTTCAGTATCGCACAAATGGCCTGCAACTTCCTTCAACAGCCATTTACCCGGCGCATATGCAGCGGATGCTTTGCTCTCGGGAATGGTTTTCAGGAATTTTTGCGTTACTTCTGCCTGTGTTATCAGTGCTGCGAGGATATCATCTTCCGGAACATATTTCAGGTATGTCTGGTAGTAAGAATTAAGTTCTTCCGGTTTGGGTTTACGAATTTTCATCAGGACAAAATAAATTAAATTCTCCGGATATCCGATAATAAAAGCGATGTGGGTAAAACCTGCATCCCGTTGCATTTAATCGTATTTAACTTTCTTTTAACCCCGTAATTCAAATAGAAAAATTATGTTTGCTGATATGATGATGCATCCACGCATGAACCGTTGCTTCACCGTTTTTATCATTTTTCTTTTTTCATTTAACGCCTTTGCCGATGTAGTTCCCAAGGCTTATGAAACAGTTCGTTTAACGGGCGTCGTTAAGATCGATGGCATATTGAACGATGAAGGATGGAAGAATGTACCGGTAGCAGATGGATTTATCCAGCTTGAACCGACAGAAGGCGCATCCACCGCTCAACGAACTGAAGTACGGTTGGCATATGACAATACAGCTATATATGTGTCGGCAATGATGTACGATTCATCTCCTGACAGCATCCTTCATGAACTTGGTTTGCGGGATGAAAGTGATATGCTGAATGCAGATTATTTCAAAGCGGCATTCGATACGTATAACAACCGGCAGGACGGGTATGTTTTCCAGGTCTCGGCATCAGGAGTGCAGAGTGACCTGAAGCAAAGCGATCCGACATATGACGGAGTCTGGCAGAGTGCAGTTCATCTCGGCACAGATGGCTGGAGCCTGGAGATGAAAATTCCATATTCAGCCCTGAGATTTCCTAAAAAGGAAGAACAAATATGGGCAGTTCAGTTTGCGCGCTTTATGCGAAGGAATCGTGAATACGATCAATGGACACTTACTCCAAGGAAAAGCAATAACAGAATTCTTTACTGGGGAACACTCACCGGAATTAATCACATTGAAGAGCCGCTGCGTTTGTCGGTAACACCTTACATTTCACTTTATGGCGAGAAGGCTCCGCAGTTTGATGACAATGACAACACAAAATTAATCAAGTACGAAAAGACAACTTCTTACTCAGGCGGCGCTGATTTAAAATACGGAATCGATCAGCGGTTTACTCTTGACATGACCCTGTTACCAGATTTTTCCCAGGTGCAGTCAGACAACAAAGTAAAAAACCTCTCGGCCTTTGAAACTGTCTTTAATGAAAACCGGCCATTCTTTAAAGAGGGAATCGATCTCTTCTCGAAAGGAAATCTTTTTTATTCAAGGCGTATTAAATCCGATCACCTGAAAAATGCTGTCAAGATATCCGGTCGTACCGATAAAGGCCTGGGAATCGGATTTTTCAATGCCGTGAATTCGCGGGTTTATTTTACGCAGGAAGATGGAAGCAGTGCGCTATTCAGTCCTTTGACGAATTCAAACATCATAGTCTTCGACCAGCATCTTCCTCATAATTGCGAAGTGTTTTTGATCAACACCAACGTGATGCGGGAAGGAAATGCCCGTGATGCAAACGTGACCACCGGCCAGGCAACATATGAAACCAAATCACATTATTACAGGGTTACTGCCGGTTATTCTCTAAGCCAGGTTTTTACAAATGATCTTCTCGACGATAACACGTATAAGAAAAATAATTCCAAAGGCACGCTGTATAGTCTCAACCTCGACAAAGTAACCGGGACATTTCAGGGAGGAGCATATTACGAAGTGGCAGATAAAAATTATGATAAAAATGATCTCGGGAGAAATTTTTACAGGGACTATATCAGCAGCGGCTTTTACCTGAATTTCAACCAGAACAATCCGTTCTGGAAAGTCTTCAAATATGGACAGGCGGGAGTGAATTTCAATCACAACCTTCGCCAGAGCGATGGCGTATTTACTTCAATGGATTTGAGCGGATTTATATTCGGCCTTTTCAAGAACAACTATTCGATCAACATTAATATCGGAGGCACTCCGTTAAAGGGAAGAGACTATTACGAACCAAGAATTGCGGAACGTTTCTACGCTGTCCCCCATTCTTTTTTCGGAGCTGTGAATGCATCAACCAATTACAACAGTGCCCTTGCCTTTGATTTCGGGGGAAGGTTTAACAGCCAGTCATCGATCGGAAATTATTCCCATGGTTATTATATCAACCCGATTATACGATTGAGTGATAAGCTTTCGGTAAGGATGACACATTACTGGGATGAGTACATCAACGACCGTGGCTTTGCAAACTTTGATGAAAACTCCAACAGTATTTTCGGGCGTCGAAACATTGTAACTGTTGAGAACACAGTCACAATACGGTATCTCTTCAAGAATGACATGGCATTATCAGTTACATCACGTCACTACTGGAGCCGCGGTCATTATACAAAATATTACAACCTGCTTGACAACGGATCTCTGATGGAAAATGATACGTATACCGGCAACAATAATTTCAACACCAACTTTTTTAATGTTGACTTAAGTTATTCATGGCAGTTTTCCCCGGGAAGTTCTTTTATTATCACATACAAAAATCAGATGGTACGTGATCCATATCCTTGTGCTACAAATGAACTTGGTTATGATTACAGGCATAACCTCGATCTTGCTCTTAACCATCCGCAGACAAACAGTTTGTCATTGAAAATTCTTTACTATCTCGACTACCAGTATTTTAAGAAGAAAGGTGTTTAGTTAAGCATAATCCGATAGTCAGACTTTCTCACTTTCTCACTTTCTGACCTTCCCACTTGCTAGCCTTCACATTCTCTTTCCAATTTGTACATTCGCATCCATGATGTGACCTTGTAAAACATTTGAGCAGGTAAATGATCATTGCAAAAAATATCCGTAAATCTTATAACCATCTTCATGTTCTCAAAGGGATTGACCTCGAGATACAGAAGGGAGAAATCGTTTCCATTGTAGGGGCTTCCGGTGCCGGGAAAAGCACATTGCTTCATATCCTAGGCACACTTGACAATGCACAGGAGGGAACAATCCGGATTCATGATACAGATGTAACAGCGTTGCCTCAAAAAAAACTTTCAGCATTTCGGAACAGGCACATTGGTTTTGTCTTCCAGTCGCACCATCTTCTTCCTGAATTCACCGCGCTTGAAAATGTCTGCATGCCTGCATTCATTGCAGGCGAAAGTAAAAGTTCTGCTGAAAAAAAAGCGGGAGAACTTCTCACCATGATGAATCTTGCCGATCGGGTGACACATCGTCCCTCTGAATTAAGCGGCGGCGAGCAACAGCGGGTTGCAGTTGCACGGGCATTGATTAACAATCCTTCAGTTGTATTTGCCGATGAGCCTTCAGGAAATCTTGACTCGGGCTCAGCGAAAGCATTACACCAGTTGTTTTTCGAATTGAGAAATAAACTGAGGCAGACATTCGTTATTGTTACTCACAACGAAGAACTCGCAGGAATGGCTGACAGGAAATTAACGATGAAAGACGGAATTATAGTGTGAGGAAATATTTAAGAGAGAAAAGTATAAAAACGTAAACAGTCCAATATGAATATGAAAATAATTCTGCGAAGAACAATAATTTTTACTCTCTTAATCTTCAATTTTCAATGTTCAAATTTCAATTCATTTGCACAGTCTCCAAATTCATGGATCCGTAGGGCAGATTTTCCGGGAACGCCGCGCATTTCTTCAGTCGCATTTTCAATAGGTACAAAAGGGTATATCGGCACAGGCCAGGATAGCAGTGGCAATTTACTTTCAGATTTCTGGGAATACAATCCTTCTTCCGATTCATGGACTCAGCTTGCTGACTTTGCCGGTAGTGCAAGACGCGGAGCAGTCGGCTTTGCCATCGGATCAAACGGTTATATCGGTACGGGCAATGACGGAACAAATGACCTATTGGATTTTTGGGAATACAATTCTTCTTTTAATTCATGGGTTCAGAAACGGAGTCTTGGCATTGCAACTACAAATCCGCGAAGGGATGCTGCTTCATTTGCAATAAATAATAAAGGTTATGTTGCTACCGGTTACGACGGCACCATAAAATACAGCAAAGAGTGCTGGCAATTCGACGGTGATACAACATGGATAAAAAAGGCTGACGTTGGCAGCGGCGCGGTTACAGAAAACTGGAGACGCTGGGCAGTCGGCTTTGCAATTGACACCACAGGTTATCTTGGATGCGGCTTCAACTATTCACAGGATTGGAGAAAAGATTTCTGGAGATACAATGCAGGAACAAACACGTGGACGCAGGTAGCAAATTACGGGGGGACAGCGCGTTCAAATGCGATCGGGTTTTCTGTTCAGGGAAAGGGATACGTAGGGACAGGGACAGATATGTATTTCAGGAATGATTTCTGGCAATTCGACCCTGCAAATAATTCATGGCTTCAGGTTGCTGATTATCCTGCAGGGACAATTCTTGGCGGCATTGGATTTTCGATCAATGGCAGCGGCTATGCCGGCCTTGGCCGCGACAGCCTTGCATACCGGAACGATTTCTGGCAATACACTCCCGACTCGACGATTGGAATTAATGAATTTCCAGGCAGCATTCCCGATGCTTATCTTTTCCCTAATCCATGTGCTGAAAAACTAACCGTGGAAAGTTTTGTGATGACAAGAATAAATACAATAACCGTTTACAATTCAGCGGGAGAAAAAATTGCCGTTCCTTTTTATTTTCTTAAAAACCACCAGGCGTTGGAAATCAATACTTCTTCTCTATCCCCGGGACAGTATTTTTTAATCCTGCAAAGCGATAAAGGAAAAGTAGTGAAGAAGTTTGTGAAAGATTGAATTAAGATCTGAGTTATGAGAAAATTTTACTCAGATACTTCTACCACAAAATCTTTTTTCTCAATGATTTTGCCGATCGGTTTATTTGTGATCGTCACGCCCGATTCCCTTACAATTTTTAAAAAATCTTCTGCCGATGCGGGATCAACAGCAGCAAGCAATCCACCGCTTGTTTGAGGATCACATAAGGTTATGAATGACGGCCCGTTAACACCCTTTACTTTAGATTCATAGCTGTTCCAGTTCCTGTAGACACTGTCGGGAATAATCATCTGCTTAATGTATTCTTCAAGTCCTTCTATCAGCGGAATATCTTTATAATTTATGGTCGCTGATAGTCCGCTTCCTTCTGCCATTTCGATCAGGTGACCGATCAACCCGAAACCTGTAACATCCGTGAGCGCATGAACTCCTTCCAGGCTGCCAAGTTTTTCCCCTGCCTTATTAAGTTGCGTCATTACATCTACAGCCTTTTTCAAATCAGCATCGGAAATTTTTCCCCGCTTTAGTGCCGTTGATAAAATCCCTGTGCCAAGCGGCTTCGTGAGAAAAAGTAAATCGCCAGGCTTGGCTGAATTATTTTTTTTAACCTCGTTCTTCTTGACAAAACCATTTACACAAAGGCCGAAGACGGGTTCTGGAATATCAATGCTGTGGCCGCCTGCCAAAGGTATTCCTGCTTCATCACAGACCGTTCGTGCCCCGGAAATTACAAGCCTCGCAACCTCAGCGGGAATTTTATTTACAGGCCACCCAAGAATAGCAACAGCAAGCACCGGCCGGCCGCCCATCGCATATACATCGCTGATTGCATTTGCAGCAGCAATACGACCGAAATCAATTGCATCATCAACAATCGGTGTAAAGAAATCAGTTGTGCTGATCAGGCAATTGCCGTCAGGAAGCTGAAGCACAGCTGCATCATCCCTGCTTTCGTTTCCTACCATAAGATCAGGAAAAATCATTTTAGAACCGGAGCCTTTCAGAATTTCTTCAAGTACTGATGGCGCAATTTTGCAGCCACAACCGGCTCCGTGACTGTGACCGGTTAGCTTTATAACCGGTGATGTTTCAATAGTATTCATACAAGGTGTTTAACAACAAATTTATTTTTCAGTGATAATATCCGTTTGGCAAAATCAGCAGGAGTTTCTGACGGGTTATGCTCGACAGTAAATGTGTTTTCCGGTTTTCTTTTTGACATCCCGTAATCATAGGCACGGTCGTAATAAAGTAAAACTTCTTCCAGCCATGCTACTTTATTGTTGTTGTGCAGCGCTTCAACAGCCTGCCGTGTTCGGAGGTCACCCAACCTCTTTTTTAATTTCAATGTGTTTTCAATCAATGCTTCTGCAGGGAATTTGCCATATTCAGAAAGGATTCTTTCAACGCGCGATTCCATCCCGACTTTAAGTTCGATGACTGGAGCTGTGCGCATCATCTCAAAAATTTTGTCCGGAAGCTTTACAGAACCAATCGTGATACTTTCATTTTCAAGCCAGAGAATTCTCTCTCCGTCCATCTGTTCCCATTCTATAGAAAGAAGGTTTTCAAAGTGTTCGTTGCGGGGCTGTGGTTTTTCTCCCAGCGAGCCAAATGCTGAACCCTTATGATGCGCAAGTGCTTCGAGATCTATTACCTGTTCGCCGATTTCTTTCAGGGACTTAAGTACATCCGTTTTTCCTGAACCGGTTCTGCCACCGATAATTACGAGTTTCTTTTGCATGGTTAACTGTTCCAATACCCACCTGCGAAAGGTTTTGTAACCCCCTTTAAGCAATGTAACTTTGAATCCTGCAGCGTTCAGGATCCAGGCCATAATATTACTCCGCATTCCACCTCTCCAGCAATAAAGCATAACCTGTTTATTCTTCGCAAGCACAAGTGTGGTTCGGATAAAATCCGCGAATTTATTTCCCACCAATTCAAACCCTGAAAGAACTGCAGATTCTCTCCCCTTTTGCTTATAAGTAGTACCCACAATTGCGCGATGTTCATCATTCAGCAAAGGAAGATTAACTGCTCCCGGAATATGTCCCTGCGCAAATTCTGATTCGCTGCGGACGTCGAGCAACAATGGACCTTCCTTTTGCAACAGGGCGAAGAATTCTTTTATACCCACAATTTCAGCCATGTGGTAAAGGTAGAATGAATTCGCATGACTACGTAAGTCATTGGCAGGCTGGCACATTTTTTTATCCTGTTGTCAGTCAGAATTCTTTTAGGCATCTTTCTACACGAAAAAATTTTTCTTTTCCTTAGATTAATAACATGAAAAAAATTTTATCTCTTCTTTTTTTTCTCATTTTGGGAATTTTAATAGTAAAAGCACAACGGGAAGAAAAAAGTCCGATCTATCAATTTCTTGTTAAAAGAGGTTATACTTTCCCGGACGAAAAAAAGAAGTTCGGCGATGCCGATTCTTTGGATAAGTGGCCGGATACATTGTATTACAATACGGTTTACAGGGCAAAACTCCTTGGCTCTCCTACCATTCCCATTTCATTCAGCAGGATTGAAATGATCGATGGTAAATATGAAGTTAGCCCGACATTAAGTATTGGCTATGGTTATACATGGTTTTTCGGAGATTTTATTTTTAACGAGAACGATAAAATAACGGTTGACCCCGGCTTCTTCTTTGGCTTGGTGGCTGATGTAGCTCTTCAAAACGATTTCAGTTTTAACAAGCTGGCAGGATTTTTTGCCGGCGGATTTATCGGGTTTGGAAACTTTTCTTTATTCGGAGGTTACGATGTAGTAACGCGGTCTGCAGCACTGGGATTAGGCGGAAGAATTGATTTATATACGATGAATCAAAAAGCGCTGCACCCGATTGGAAAAGTACGGGAAGCAAGGAAACATAAGAGAATTGCAACACCTATCGGAAATGAATAATTGCAATTACTTCTCGTCTGCCAATTCAGGATTTGCTTTTTTCCTTGAAGGAAAAATTTTTCGCAAGGAGTTTTTATAAGACAGAATCATGTCGAAAAAAAATCCTTTCTCGTTGAACCCAGAACCAGGCAACCCGATTTGCTGAATGTATTCAGGGGGTTTGTAGGTTTTAAAAATCCTGTCCCAGAAAATAAATGATGAACCCAGATTCCTGTCGTAATGCCTGGCATCAGTTGAATGATGCAACCAGTGAGCAGCCGGTGATACCAGGATATATTTACCAATCCAGCCCCATTTACTCCTGATCTGCGAATGAAGGAAATACTGGTGTGTATCTTTCAGCATGTAAACCAGGAAAAATTCTTCCGGGGTGGCACCCAGCAGGATGAAGGGAACAGCATCAAATATTCTTGACACGGCTGTCTCAACAAAATGTCCCCGTAAGGTTGAGAGCACTGTGAATTTATCCGCTGAGTGATGATACTTATGCAATTCCCACATCCACTTTACATGGTGAAAGCAATAATGCCGGAGATAATTTTTCGCATCACTTATAATAAATAGCAACGCAACACGGAGTACAACAGGCTGAACAGGTAGAAATAAATCGGCGTGAAATCTTTTATCCACCCACACAACAAGCATATAGCTGATTCCAAACGTCAGCATGAGCCCGATAAAGTCAAAGAGCCTTAAGGCCGTGAGTGCGAAACACCATAAATCACCCCTGGCCGAACGGCTATGGTCCACAAGGTTTTTCATTGACGAATTTTTCCAGCCTACAATGCATGCTTCAATTCCCAATGCTATCACAGGCAACAACGCAAAAAGCGCGATTTGCTGTAAGCTTAGATGATCAATTCCTGAAATGTGACCTGCCTTCTGAAGTCCCTTTAACAGCAAGTCCTGGATGTCATTTTGCATGAATTCTACTTTCTAACCCGATTTTCAAAAGTAATAAGAATAATTTTTATGAATAAACAGCTATATGTTCAGGTATCGGTCTCATCAGGGTTTTCGCATCTGGGGAAAAAATTTATCTTTGCAATACTTCACCTGACGAAGCCTTTTCTATACTGCGATTTTTTAAAATATAATATTAACCTGAGTGAAAATTTACGCCCTGAGCCGGCACTTCTTTGCCGTGAATACTATTTCCCTTTTACCTCGAAGGTCGGTTATACTTTTGTGGATTGTATTTGCATTTTGTAGTGTCCGGAACAGTTCTGCTCAACAGCAGGACCAGATCAAACTGGTAGCTTATAATCTTTTGAATTACCCTGCAGGTAATATCACTACTGATACTACTGACCGAAATCCTTTTTTCAGAACAATTATTTCTTCCATCAATCCTGATATTCTAGTGGTTGAGGAAATTCTTTCGCAGGCAGGTGTAAATGGTTTTTTATCAAACGTGATGAATGCACAATCATCCTCATACCAGGCAGGAGAATTTATAGATATAACAACCGATAGTGAAAACGCAATATTTTACAAAAGTGCTAAGTTTCATTTTGTCGACAACAAACGAATTGTAACTGCAGTGAGAGATATCAACGAATTTACTCTTGTACATCTTCTTTCCGGTGATACAGTGCGGATCTATGCAGTGCATTTAAAATCAAGTGATACTCCTGATGATTCGCTAAAGAGAATAAAAGAAGTTGACAGCTTACGGAAAGTCACGAATGCTTTGCCTCCTGGTTCCAATTTTATCGTATGCGGTGATTTTAATATGTATCATTCACTTGAAGGCGGGTATCTCAGGCTAAAGGATACTACAGGTGGTAATGAAGGTTATTTTATTGATCCGATCACAATGAGTTCAAACAATTGGAATAATGGTTCCAATGCAATCCGGCATACCCAATCAACCCGGGTTACCACATATCTTAATGATGGCGGTTCTACCGGGGGTATGGACGATCGCTTCGACATGATCCTTTATTCCAAAGCAATCAGTCTTACCGGAGGAATGACGTATGTGGCGAATTCCACAATCGCTTATGGAAACGATGGAAACCACTATAACGATTCCATCAACAAAATGCCTAACAGTGCAGTTTCGCAAACCATTGCAGAAGCCTTGTATCATTGTTCAGATCACATCCCGATTATAGCAAGTTTTAAGTTTCAGTACGGAAGTTCTTCCCCACCTGATGTTGGAGTATTATCCCTGGTTTCGCCTGTGTCCCCGGCTTGTTCAAATGCAAACCAGTCATTACAGGTACAGGTAAAAAATTTCGGAACGGGTGATGTTAATTTCTCTGCTGCCAATTTACAGGTTCAGCTTACGGTAACAAACCCTTCGTCATCAACTCAGAACTTCTCTAAGACCATTTCATCCGGAACTTTAAGCGGCGGTGCCGTAATGAATATAACTTTTGACACACCTTATAACATGAGCAGTGCCGGGAATTATATTTTCAATTCAAACACCATTATAACGGGCGATGTGAATAATGCGAATAATTCGATGGCACCTGTAACTGTTGTGGTTAATGCAAACCCGGCAGCAATAGTTTCGCCTGCAGGCCCCCTTTCCATATGCAGCGGATCATCTGCAACTTTAACAGCAAGCGCGGGTACAGGGTTTCAATGGTCGACCGGTGCAACCACTCAATCAATTTCTGTAAACACCGCCGGGAACCATTCTGTAACTGTGACCAGTGCGAATGGATGCACTTCCACATCTGCAGCCGTTGTGGTCTCGGTAATCAGCGGCCAGGCAAGCGTAACTTTATTTTCGGAGACGATGGGCAACCCGGCTGGAACTACATCCATTGCAACTCATGAAACAAATAACGGATTCGACAATGATAATTTCTTCATGTACGGGACCGGGGAGATCAGGATTACAAATATGTCGTCCGGTTATGCAACTGCATCAGGAGCGGCGAATGCTTTTCTAACGAATACATCTGCCGGAAAATATTTCGTTATTTCCGGCATTAATACAACCGGCAAATCGAATCTTGAATTGTCATTCGGAGTCTTTAAATTCGGTAACGCAAGTAACGGGTCAGATTTTTCGGTCCAGGTAAGCTCCGATAGCTTGTCTTACAGCACCCTTACCTTTCCCGCTTTACCGGTGGGCTCATCCACATGGTATTATCGCACTGCGGCCGGCACCATTCCTTCTGTGCCCAACCTAAGAATACGCTTCAGGAACGAGGATACGCTGACGCAATTCAGGATTGATGATGTATTGCTGAAATATACCAATACACCTGTAATCACTGCCGGTGGTCCTACTACCTTTTGCCAGGGTGACTCCGTAACTCTTACTGCGACTGCAGGAACCAATTATGTATGGAATAACGGGGCAACAACACAAAGCATAAAAGTGAATACATCCGGCAATTATTCTGTCACTGTTGACTGTGTCCCGGCATCGCCGGTTACGGTAACAGTAAACAACTTTACCATTAACTCATCAGCCGGCTCAAACGGGACCATCAATCCCAACGGGGTAAGCACCAATTGTGGTACTAACCGGACCTACACAATTACGCCAAATACGTGTTACCACATTGCTGATGTATTGGTTGATGGTGTCAGCAATGCAGGAGCAATTACAGCAGGAACGTATACTTTTAACAATGTGATGGCTAATCATACCATCAATGCAACATTTGCAATTAATCAATATACAATCACTTCTTCGGCGGGCCCTAACGGAACAATTAATCCCAATGGACCGGCGTCAGTAAATTGCGGAGGCAGCAAATCGTACACATTCACTCCTAATTCCTGCTATCACATTGCAAACGTATTGGTTGACGGTGTCAGCAACCCGGGCGCAGTTTCAGCAGGCACTTATACTTTTAATAATGTAATTGCCAATCATTCAATCAGTGTAACATTTGCAATCAACCAATATACGATCACGTCTTCAGCAGCTGCTAACGGAACAATCAATCCGATTGGTGCAACGTCTGTAAATTGCGGCAGCAACAACACATATGCAATCACGCCAAATGCATGTTATCACATTGTAGACGTTCTTATTGACAATGTCAGCAACGCGGGTGCAGTTTCAACAGGAACCTATACTTTTAATAATGTAACCGGGAATCATACAATAAGCGCCGTATTTGCAATCAATCAGTACACGATCACTTCATCGGCCGGTGCAGGTGGTTCAATTGCTCCCGGCGGTGCAAGTCCGGTTAATTGTGGTAATAATCTTTCTTTTTCAATTACCGCAGATTCCTGCAGGCAAATTGAAGACGTGCTTGTTGACGGACTCAGTAATGCAAATGCTATTTCAACCGGGAGCTATACATTCAATAACATAAATGGAAATCATACTATCAGCGCCACATTCACTGGCAGTCAATGCAATGTCACTTTAAATCTTAAATTATTTTTCGAAGGATTTTATTCCGGTAACGGAGAAATGCAGGCTGTTTTATACAACAACGGTCTCAGCAGCGATCCTACAGCATGTGACTCCATTTTAGTTGAACTGCGTGATCCTATACTACCCGATTCCGTTATTGTAGGCTCCCGCGTTCTTTTACATACAGATGGAAATTCACAAATCCTCTTTCCATCCTCTGTTTTGAACAACTCATATTACCTTGTAGTTCATCATAGGAATTCAGTTGAGATCTGGAGTAAGGATCCTATGTTGTTTGATTCTTCAATAGTAAATTTTGATTTTACAAGTCAATAGTACAGGCATTGAAAGTAAATACATTCACCTCTGAAAATGAAAAAGCTGCCTGGCATAGTGCGAGACAGCTTTTTTTAAAATAAATCACAAAAAAATTATTTTTCCATCGGACCTCTCCTGTCTCCTCTTCTTTCCTTGATCATATCAAGAAGCTTGCGTTTGAAATCTTCCTCTGCCTTATACAACTTTGCAACCTTCTTCACAGGCAATACCTGTTTAAACTGGGGATGATATTTTTTCATAATGTCCAGTTCATTTTGCCGCGATGCGATTTCTGAATCAATCGCCTTTTCAACATCTTTATCTGACATCTCATCAAAATTCATCCTGGCATTGGTAAGGTTATCCCTTCGGGATTTACGGATCACTTCAACCTCATCCTGGTATTTGTTATATACCGGCCAGAAAACTTTTGCCTCTTCCGGTGTAAGATTTAAACGCTCGGTCAGAAAACCTATTTTCATCGCCTCAACCTTTTGGCGGGCCGGCCTTTCTTCCTGTGCAAATGCAGATGTTATGATCACGAGCAACAACCCTGCGAATATGTATTTGAGATTTTTCATTTTTCAATTATTGATTTAAGAATGTAGTTAAGCTGATTATAAATTATTTTCAAGTTGAGAGATATCGATATTATTTTCAAGTAAGTATTGTTCGATGCCGGTATCTTCTTTGCCTGAAGCAGATTCATCCGTTTCCTGATCGAGCACATCAATGAAAGCAGATTCTTCAATGTAATTAATGAAATCAGAATTTTCAGCTTCTTCGTAAGAAAGATAATTCCCGGAAGATGAAAGAATGACCGGCTTTGTCAGGTATTTGATTCCGAAAACCAACAGCAATAATACCACCGCCCATGCAATGTACCTTGGGCGAAAAAGGTTTAGAATCCATTCCCGGGAAAGACTCTTCGCCGGTTTACCATCAACAATCCGTTGCTGAATAACAGCTGGGAGCGAGTCAAAATAACCTTCAGGAACATGAAAAGGATTTTCCCTGTTCATTCGTTCCAGGTCAGGAACAGCATTTATCTTTTGCTGAATCATCTCCGGAAGGGAATCAAAATAGCCGTCGGGAACTTTAAACGGATTTGATTTATCCAGCTTTGAAAGTTGCGGAGCCAGCCGATCTAAGTCGGGATCTGATTCATTGTCGCCTCTATACCAGGTTTTCATTGTTCTGAACTTGCGGTTTTGATGCAGGTATCACCTGATGGTTTAATTCTCTTTGATGTATTTTTCTACCTTTTTAACAGCGTGGTGATAGGAAGCTTTTAATGCCCCAACTGTGAGATTGAGCACCTGGGCAATCTCCTCATATTTCATGCAGTCAAAATATTTCATGTTAAAGATAATCCTCTGTTGCGTTGGCAATTTTAAAACAGCTCTTTGGAGCTTTAACTGGATCCTGTCGCCGCTGAAATAAACATCATTTGTTAGGTGATTGGAAAGTTCATGCTCAACATCAGCGAAAGGAACCAAAAATTTTCTTTTCTTCTGGTTCAGGAATGTGAGGGCTTCGTTTGTTGCGATCCGGTATAGCCATGTGTAAAGCTGCGAATCTTCCCTGAACCCAATGAGGGACTTCCAGACCTTGATAAATGTATTCTGAATTACATCGTTCGCATCATCGTGGTCAATTACAATTTTGCGAACGTGCCAATATAACCGTTGCTGGTATTTGCGCATCAGCAGGTTAAAAGCATAGCTGCGGGAGTCTTCAATCCTCAACTGTTCGAGCAATTCATGATCGGTATGTTCCATAGGTTCTTAAAAGGAACGGAAGTGCTGAACCGGTTTCCGGGTTTCATCAGCAATGCACTTCAGTTTTTTTTCTCACAAGGACTTTCTCAACAGCAGCAATAATATTTTCAGCTTCAAGCCCGTATTTTTTCATCAGTTGTTCCGGAGTACCACTCTCGCCAAAGCTGTCATTGACTGCAACAAATTCGATTGGTGAAGGAAAACTGCCTGAAAGCACATGCGCTATTGCATCTCCAAGGCCCCCGTGAATCTGGTGTTCTTCGGCCGTTACGGCGCATCCTGTTTTTTTCACCGAGCGTAGGACAGCATCCGCATCCAAAGGTTTAATCGTGTGAATGTTGATTACTTCCGCATGAACACCTCTTTCCTCAAGCATTTCACATGCCTCCAATGCTTTCCATACAAGGTGACCGGTTGCAAAGATAGAGACATCTGCTCCCTCATTGAATACAATTGCCTTCCCGATCTGAAATTTCTGATCAGCGGGTGTGAAGTTCGGTACCACAGGCCGGCCAAAGCGCAGGTAAACGTGGCCCTTATAGTCAGCAATGGCCATGGTAGCAGCCTTGGTCTGGTTGTAATCACACGGGTTGATGACCACCATGCCAGGGAGCATACGCATCATTCCTATGTCTTCAAGAATCTGGTGAGTGGCGCCATCTTCACCCAGTGTTATGCCGGCATGAGAAGCACAGATCTTTACATTTTTTCCTGAGTAAGCAATTGATTGCCTGATCTGGTCATATACCCTTCCCGTGGAAAAATTTGCAAAAGTTCCGGTGAAAGGGATTTTTCCTCCGATCGTTAAACCTGCTGCAATGCCCATCATGTTTGCTTCGGCAATTCCAACCTGGAAAAAGCGGTCAGGAAATTCTTTTTCAAATGCATCCATTTTGAGTGAGCCCGTAAGATCTGCACACAATGCAACTACATCCGGGTTCTTTCTTCCAAGTTCAAGAAGTCCTGCTCCGAATCCTGATCGCGTATCTTTCTTTTCAGTGAATGTAAATTTTTTCATGTTAAGGGAATCTGTTTATGTGTTGATAGGTTATATAGTTTTTTTTAATTCAGCATTACAACTTTTGAATCGCCTGACGTTATAGCAAATCTTCGTTCAATGGTGTAAAGCGATTCTTTGGAATTTCTCGGCCGGAACACGACACGATAGTTTCCCGGCTGCATCACAACTGTTTCCTTAGAAGCGTTTTCATCCAGGTTATAAATAAGTTTCAATTCGTTTTTATCCTCCACAAAAATTCCCCCCGAACCCGGTCCGTTGGCAAGGAATGTAGCGAAACCGGGGCGTGGAATCTGGATAGTAGTTGTTTTACTCTGTGAGATATCAACATCCGGTAAATTAATTCTTGGCAGCGTGAGGATCTCGAGATCATATTTACCAACGATGTATTTTTCTGTTGAATTAAAATCCTGGACATTGAGTGTTTTCATTTCGCCATGCCTGCGCAAAATCGCGGGAAGCTTTTTATATTCAGGAATTCCATCGAACTTAAGATTCAGGTAACCCTGCGGAGCGTCAATACCGACTATAGTATGCTTGCCCGGCGTAAGGGTGATTGAATCCTTATAAACCGGCGGGATGGTATGAACAACTATTTTGTATGTCGCCAGGGGATCAATAACAAGAGTATCGGGATTGCCATGCGTGTTGATTGTATGAATAAAATTATACCGTATGTTTCCGAATGTATCGTAGAAAGTCATGTTCACATTTGTTTCCGTCGCCTTGCTATAAATATCCAGGAGGTTAACCTGCATGGTAGTATTATTCAATGCCTGGGAAATTACGACATTCAATGCATCACGGAATGTTTCCTCGCTTGATGCATCATAATATCTCCCAACACAATCAAATGTTTTTTTCAGTGATTCATCCAGCCCCATACCGATAACGAAGGGTTTCAGCACAACGCCCTTTTTCTGTAAGGCAAGGGATACAGCACAGGGATCACCTTTGCATTCTTCAATTCCATCCGTGATAAGAATAATAATATTCCTGCTTTTGCTCTGCGGAAAATCATTGCCGCACATCTCAAGAGAACGGGCAATCGGCGTTGTTCCTTTAGGATTCAGGCCGGCAAGCACTTGCTGTATCTTTGGAATATTTCCTTTGCCAAACGGAACTTCAAGTCTTGTATCATCGCAATCCTGCGGCGGGTAAGGTTTCTGGTGCCCGTAAACACGAAGTGCAAGTTCAATGTTGTCGAGTTTTTTTAAGCTGTCAAGAAGCTGCGTCATCAGCCTTTTCGCAACTTCCATTTTCATACCTGTCTGCCAGCGTCCATACATGCTTTGTGAAGCATCGAAAAGAAATTCTATCCTCGTCAAAGCAGGTTCTTCTTTTTCTTTCTTTTGCTTTTGACCGTTAGCAGTGAAGCAAGATATAAGAAGCAAGAGGCAAAACAAAAAGAGCCTGAAGTGACACGAATAAAATTTCATTAAAGTGTTTTAATTCTGAATAACCTTGTCATTGAATTTTGTTCGTATTGGTACCCAATATGTTTTCGCGTAACTGTTTCGCCGACTGCAGCACGAAATGGATAAATTAAACAGTGCACCCCTAGTAATCACCCAATGTTTCTTCAAGCTGGGTTAACGCAACTTTTAACTGATCATCATTGGGAGCTACACCATGCCATTTATGCGTATGCATCATGAAGTCAACTCCCTGTCCCATCATGGTTTTCATAAGAATAACAACAGGATATTGTTTACCTGTGCTTTCTTTGGCATTATTAAGTGTTTCAATAATCTCCTCAATATTATGACCATCCATTTCCATTACCTTCCATCCGAAACTCTCAAATTTCGGGCGAAGATCTCCGTAAGGCATTACATTGTTAACGGAGCCATCAATCTGCTGACCGTTAACGTCAATCGTCACAATGATATTGTCTACTTTCTTTGCACCGGCATACATCACAGCTTCCCAGATCTGCCCTTCTTCCATCTCCCCGTCACCGCAAAGGCAATAAACCAGGTGCGAATCTTTATTTAGTTTTTTTGCACGTGAAGCCCCGATTGCAACTGATAATCCCTGGCCCAGTGAACCGGATGCAACACGTATCCCCGGCAATCCTTCGTGAGTTGCAGGATGACCCTGCAGGCGCGAGTTTATTTTTCTGAATGTTGCAAGCTCCTTTACATCAAAGTAACCCGTCCTTGCAAGCACACTGTACCATACAGGAGATATATGACCATTGGAGAGAAAGAAAAGATCTTCCCCGATTCCGTCCATTTGAAAATTCTTCGGGTTGTGACGAAGAACATTAAAATAAAGAGCGACAAAAAAATCGGTACAGCCCAGTGATCCTCCCGGGTGTCCTGAGTTGGAGCCATGCGTCATTCGTACGATATCTCTTCTTACCTGGGAAGCAATGTGTGATAAATTTTGGGTTGATGTCATTTTGATTTTATTGGTACTGGTTTAATGCCAGGGATTGTAAAGGAAATGGTTTTTAATTCCGGTCAAAAGTAATTTTTTAAGAAAATGGAAAGGTTCAGGGTAAATCGAGTTTTCAAGAATATATTAACAAATGCAGATCATTCTCCCGGTGTGAAAAAATCATCCAGCATTCTCCGGTCACGCTTTGTGGGCCTTCCGGTGCCGGGATCACGGTAAATTGTGACTTTAGCGCTCCGGGCTTTATAGCTTTCTATATCAGCCGGAGGTGTCAGATCAAGGTAATAATCCGTAACAAGTTTTGCAGCAAGGCGGTTATCACTCAGCCTCACAACTTTTATAATTCTGGTGAGGCCTGTTCTTTTGATCCGTATTTCATCATTTTCCTTTATTAATCTTGAAGGCTTAACAGGCATGTCCAAAACAATAATTTTGTTTTGATCACATGCTTCGCTTGCCTGGGTACGTGTCTTGAAGAGACGCATTGCCCAGAGCCATTTGTCAACTCTCATTTTTGTTAACTCCTCCTTCACCTTTTTTACTTTGTCATACAAAATTAACAAAGCAAAATAACATGGCGATATTATTAGCTTTGTATAAAAAAGGTTGATGAAATATTTTTCTTTATTTTTTCCGTTGTTGCTTGCAAGTCTTTCTTTAGTTGCTCAAGCCGGGAATATGACAATGATGCCGACTGACTCTGCCGGCAGGGAAAAAAATTTATCATCCAGGCAGAAAGTACTTTTTGATTTCAACCCGGGATTAATTTTCAGCAATACCAGAGAGCATGAGCCCCGTGGTATTGGTACAGGTTACTTTTTAGATGTGTCGTACAAGAGAATTATTTTCACATTCAGAAATTTTACCGGCTCAGGAAATGCTCCTGAAGCTGCAGAAACCGCATTCATGGCAGGAATTAATTTAAGAAAGGAAGAATTCCTTATAGCCGTGGTTGCAGGTTTCGGCGATCTAAAATACAAGTGTACCAATGGTTCAAATTTGGTTTGCTATGGTGCAACTGAAGGAGGCACAATGGGTTTTGCATTACAGGCTGAAATCGGTGTACTGCTTACAAAAGTATTCGGCATCGGTTTTACAGCATTCAGTAACCAGAACAGGTTGAGAAACTTTTCAGGAGGAATGCTAAACCTTAAATTCGGATTACTCAGATAATTTGAAACATCCTCCTTCTATTTTTCTATCTTTGCGCCCCGAAAAATAAACAGTAAATTATATGAAGTGTGGTATAGTAGGACTTCCAAATGTAGGTAAGTCAACATTATTTAATTGCCTAAGCAATGCGAAGGCGCAGGCTGCTAATTTTCCGTTTTGTACGATCGAGCCGAACATTGGTGTGATCACCGTTCCTGATGAACGTTTGAACAGGCTGGAAGGTCTTGTAAAACCACAGCGCGTTTTGCCCACCACCATTGAAATCGTCGACATTGCCGGTCTCGTAAAAGGAGCGAGCAAAGGAGAAGGACTGGGCAACCAGTTCCTGAGCAACATCCGGGAATGTGATGCAATCATTCATGTAATCCGTTGCTTTGATGATCCGAATGTTGTTCATGTAGACGGTAACGTCAACCCGGTTCGTGATAAAGAAGTAATCGATACCGAATTGCAGCTGAAAGATCTTGACTCAGTCGAAAAAAAAATACAGCGCCTTGAACGTGTAGTAAAGAGCGGCGACAAAGATGCAGCGAAAGGAATTGAGGTACTGAAAAAATACAAAGCACACCTTGAAGCGGGAAAGCCTGCAAGAAGCGCTTCCTTGGATGAAAAAGAAACAGAACACATTGCCGATATTTTTCTTCTTACTGCAAAACCTGTTTTATATGTGTGCAACGTAGATGAAAAATCCGTTCTTACGGGAAATAAATATGTGGATGAGCTTAAGGCACTTGTCAGGGATGAAAACTCCGAAGTGCTCGTTATTGCGGCAGCCATCGAGGCGGAAATTACACAGCTAGACAGCTATGAAGACCGCGAGGTTTTTCTCCGCGACCTGGGACTGGAGGAATCAGGTGTGGCCAAGCTGATTAAAGCAGCTTATCGCCTGCTTGACCTTTCAACCTACTTTACAGCCGGCGAAAAAGAAGTGCGTGCCTGGACAATTCACAAAGGCATGACTGCTCCGCAGGCAGCAGGCGTGATCCACACGGATTTTGAAAAAGGTTTTATCAAGGCTGAAGTGATCAGCTATGATGATTTCATCAGGTATGGTTCTGAAGCAGCATGCAGGGATGCGGGCAAACTTAACATAGAAGGAAAAGAATATGTGGTTCATGACGGAGATGTCATGCATTTCAGGTTCAATGTGTAGGCATAAAGTACTCTGACAGGTTTCCCCGGAAATATTTTTTATTTGGTAAGTGATAAATTTGTAAATTTGTACGGTTTTTTCTTTCACATCCTTGACGGATAAATTGTAACAAACCGCAAATACACTAAAGCTTCTACTTTCGTAACAGCTTTACATCATTAATCAAAAGTTGAAAACACTTTTTAGAATCCACTTATCATGAGAATTAAAATCTCTTTTTTAAAGGTGCATGGCAGCAATGGTTTAGTACCACTTCATCATCAGAAAATTATTTCCGCGTTTATGGAGGAAGTGATTCGTGAGCTTCCGATACAATCGGAATTCTACAACTTCTCTTCACTGAAAGGAACATCAAAAGTTCAGAACGGTCAGATCCGTTTTTTGTCTTCAAAAATTTCTCTTGTCATTTCAGCACCTGAAGCTGAATTCGCCGAGCAATGGGTAAAGAAAATTTTCGACAGGCGACTCGTAAGCTTCGCCAAACTCACTCTTGTTCCGAAGGCATACCAGGTAATTCCTGATCCTGAATTCAAAACGGTGATGAAATATGTCTGCATTTCACCGCTTGTTGTTCAGCAGCCTTTTGTTGCAGATGAAATAACCCCCGAGCCGATGGATCCGCGGACACAGGAAATTTCGGATTTATTTTTTGAGACTATTCTTAACAGGATGGAACAAGCCGGCTTCACAGAAAAGCAGCTGAATGAATTCGCAGAATTTGAAATCACACCCGATCCCGATTACATTCAGCGTTTGATCAACTCTCAAAAGAAATTTGCAAGGATTTATAAGAACAACATGAACCAGACTATTTTCGGATACCTGCTGCCATTTACATTGCATGCGCATCCACAGGTACATAAATTCATCTGGGACTGTGGTATCGGATTATTTACAACCCAGGGATATGGAATGATCGATGTTGTAGGAGGTGAAAGTCTTACCCCGGAGATTTAAACCTTGCCCGCAGGGTTGAAAAGTTATTCAATATTTACCTTCATGATTTTTTTAACGTGCATCTCACCGTTCACCACTACCGCCAGGATGTAAACCCCTTTATCAAACTTTACAAAGAAGTCGGTAGTAAGATTTTCGACTGCAACACCGGAAGAAAGATTCGAAGTAACCTGGTCAGCCCACTGGTAAATAATCCTGTTGAACACATCAAAAATATAGACCTGGTAACTTGCCGGTAAAAGATTGTCGTTAATATACACGTGAAGATGCGCATCTCCACCGGTATTGGAAAAAGCGGAAATCGGGTTGGGAACAAAATCAAAATCAAAGTTCCCGCACACTCCGTCTCTCCAGTTGCTGAAGTTGTTGTAAATCCCTCCCCAATGCTGGGCTGCACATGGATTCCGGTAGGTTAAACCGTCACAGGCACACACCGGGTGATAAGGTTCATCACAGTGAAAATATGGGTCAGCATAAGTACTATCCTTGCAGGATGAAGTACCCTGCGCAAACAGTGTAAAAGGCAATAAAAAAACTATAATGAGCAGGATTTGTTTTTTCATCCGAGGATGTAAAAGTAATGAATCAGGTCAGGTGAGTCAAATTTGTTTTGTGACCTTAACGTATATTTGTGCGATTCTATTCTGAGATTCCGCAAACTATTGAATTTCCTTGCACACATCTACCTTTCCGGGGACGATCACGAACTGATGATCGGCAACTTCATAGCTGATTTTGTAAAAGGAAATAAGAAGAATGCCTTCCCGGGAAAAATAAAACGCGGAATAGAACTTCACAGGATGATCGATGATTTTACCGATCATCATGAAATAACAAAACGGAGCAAGGACAGGCTGCGGATAAAATACGGCAAGTACTCCGGTGTGATCACTGATTTATATTATGATCATTTTCTTGCCGCTAATTTTTCAGAGTTCCATAGATTATCACTCGAGGACTTCTCGACGCAAACATATTATATCCTCCGGCAAAACTGGAATATTCTTCCTGAAGCTGTTCATTATTTTCTGCCCTTTATGATTGAGCGCAACTGGCTTCTCAGTTATTCCACCATCGATGGAATCGGCCGTGCATTATCAGGCCTCTCGCGGCGGGTTTCATTTGAAAATAAAATGGATGAATCCGTACATGATCTTGAAGAACAATATGAAAACTTTGAACATGATTTCCGTGATTTTTTTCCGCAACTTATGAATTTTGTCAGTACCCAACTGGGCGGTTGAAAACAGTTCACAGAATATCTTTAATCTTCGTTCGTTAAATGAGTTAAATGAAACAAAGTGTATTTTCCGGACTCATTTGAATAGTTAACTTCGTCGCGTGAAACGTTGTATATCTTTTTTACTCTTTTACGTCCTTGCTTTTAATGCATCTGCCCAGGAAATGTGGGGTATCAGCAACAGTAATTACAGCGGGAACATGGGGATTTTTCTGAACCCTTCAACCATCGTAGCTGCACCTTATAAATATGAATTTAACCTTCTTGCAGCAGATATCTTTGCCCAGAACACATACATTTATTTGCCTGTCAGCCAGAATGTTCTGATACGTGGAATAAAGGGCGAGATCGGTGATGAAAAAAACATTTATGATATTTTTAATTCAAAACTTCAAAGCGGGTTTGGACATACCCTTTTAATCGGGCCTTCATTTATAAGTTCCGATAAAAGCGACGGATGGGGAATCCATACCGCGTACAGGAATGAAATAAGCGCAATGGATATTCCGCCGTCACTTGCAAAGTTCATTTACGATAAATACAGGTATGCTCCTTTGATCGGCCAAAGCTTTTCTACTGAGCCCTTCACGGCTGCCTGGCTGAGCTGGGGAGAACTAGGCGGAACATTTGGGAGAACTCTTACTGAAAGCTCTGACAACTACCTTAAAGTTGCAGGCACCCTTAGCTTCCTGGCCGGCTTCGATGGTCTTTATCTTGATTCGAGGAAGCTTGATTATACCATAGCCGATTCTTCCACAGCAATTATTCATTCAATGGATGCAACCATCGGTCATGCTCTTTCAACAGACGCGAAAAACAGCGCAAGCCGTTTTCTAAAACTAAGAGGATTCGGACTCAGCACCACTCTCGGAGCATCTTACATCCATCATCGCAATCGCGGAGGCTATGAATGTACCGGGAATGCCGACAGGCAGAAGAAATATGATTACAGGATCGGGCTTTCCCTGCTGGATCTGGGTTATATTAATTTTTCCAATGATGCAAAGATTCTTGACCTGAATACTACCACCGACAAGGTCTGGAGCCGTCTTGATACAGTTCCTTTTCAATCACTGGGGCACCTGGATACATTATTAAGCAATAACATTAATGGAACAGTGATTTCTACAAGAGATAAATCTTTCGGGATGTTTTTGCCGACAGCAATCAGCCTGCAGTTCGACTATTGTTTTGTCCCCCGCATATATGGGAACCTGAGTCTTGTAAACCGGATTTATTATTCCCCCCGTCAGATTGCGCGCGGTAACCAGGTTGATGTTTCCCTTCGCTATGAAACGAGAAGTTTCGAAGTCGCAGGCGATGTTACATTGTTTGAATACAGCCAGCCTTCAGCAGGAATCGCTTTCAGGTTCTGGATTTTTGTTATCGGAACCGACAGGCTGGTAGAATTATTAAACGTTACAGATGTAAAAGCTTTTGATTTCTTCTTTGGTTTCAAATTAAATTTATGCGGCTCGTCAGGAGGAAGGTCAAAGGATTATTGCCCGGCTTTTAAATAAGAACCTGAAATCACACTGTTATTTCGCCAACAGATTTAAATAAAAAACCTTCAATTTTCATCGAAGGTTTTTTATTTATAATTATAATTCCGGATCAACCCGGGATATCAGATCAGGATTTAATTATTCTATTACAAACTTTTTCTCAGCAACACCCTCGGGTAATTCGAAACGTGCGACGTACATGCCGCTTGCAATACCCGAAAGGTCAACAACACGGTCAAGAAGAGACTGGTTCTTGTCAACAATGATTTCCTTTACAGTTCTCCCCATAAGATCATTGAGAAGGACCCTGCACTTACCTGCCGAAGATGTATTAATTACAAAATGAAATTCGTCAGTTGCAGGGTTTGGATACACATTAATATTGTTGCTTACATTATTTTCATTGATCCCTACAAATGCAATTATTGTAAACTGCTTATCATTTATGTCGAAGAAAATGTTGCCGGCTCCCTCAACCATAATGCGCGCTGTCGTGGTGGAGATGTTCGGGACAATAAATGAATATGAACCATTGTTAGGAACATTCTGTGCTATCAGGATAGTGAATGTCTGGCCGTTATTCAGGGATAAATATATATTCACATTCGGAGTGTTTATCGGAGCGAGATTGCTTGATCCGACATTCCAGGTAACAGTTTGAGTAGACCAGCCGGCCCATGTAATACCAACTGTATTAGGAGCCGTGATTGCAAAAGGTGTCCCGGTATTAATTGCGTTCACTGTAGTTGGGGTCGGGCTGTGAATGACTCCTCCTCCACCCGAACGGTTATCACGGGCAGTGCAACGGAAATTCATGGGACGTGTATAGCTTGGTTTAATTTCACCAATCGTTACCGAATTACTAAGAATGTTTGAGAGCTTCGGAAATAACCGTGTTGGTGTAGTAGCCGGATTAAATGATCTGAAGATCGGGCAGGTATCAACGGGAGCATTCCAGTTACCGGCAGGACCAAGATCAAATTCTTCCCAGCAAAATGTAACAGGATCATTTTCAGGATCCGTTGCTGAGGCAGTCAATCTGAAAGGAGTCTGGTAAGGAATCGTAAAGGTAGTTGTAGGAACGGTTAACACAGGTGCGCTGTTACCGGTAGAAGATGTGGTTGCACAGCCATTGCCTAAACCGGTTTGTGAGAATGCAACGATTTCATCAAAGCTCTTTGTATGAAAATAAGCATCACTGTGAAGTTGTAAATCATTTACGCCGCAAATTCCTGCATATGCCATAATCGTACTGCCGCTGCCTGGTTCATAAGCAGTCGGAGCCTGGCGATTTCCAAAACCACAATTGTCGGAAGTAGCATTAAACGAATGGCGTGCGCTGAACTGGTGTCCCATTTCATGAACGACAAAATCAATATCAAACGGATCGCCTATCGGACCTCCGAATGCAAGCTCCATCCCCGTCACACCTCTTGCTTTCGTAGTGCTTGTGCATACACATCCCCTGCTTGCTACACCGCCACCGCCTGTACTGAATACATGGCCGATGTCGTAATTGGCAGAACCGATCAGGCTTGTTCTTTCCAGCACATTGGGATCCTAAGCTTAGAATTCCACGTGGACAAGTTGTCGCGGCCGCTTCTATAGTGTCACCTAAATACTAGTGACTCCAGCGTAACTGGACTGGCCACAGTTAGGCCGCAAATGTAATCACACTGGCTCACCTTCGGGTG
>JADMIO011276524.1_pt1 | contig 91908 bp, 87 predicted proteins | sample 8958161 | NCBI WGS metagenome assembly JADMIO01 (sample SAMN16585339, study PRJNA669376) | soil metagenome | isolation source: Crop rotation soil | place: USA: Cullars Rotation, Alabama | collected 2011
GCCGCGACTTCAAGTCACGTGAATTCCAAGCTTCGGATCCCACTGTGCTGGAAAGGATATGGTAGAGAATATGCTGCTTGCATCCAAGATCGATAACCGCTCATACACTTTTCCTAAGGCGCAGTTTAATTTGTCGGCATTGGTTGATAGTGTTGTTAACCGTTTGCAACTGAACAAATGCGATCTTACTCAGCAATTAATTAACGCCGAGATAGAGCCGAAAATCGAGATCACCGGTGATAAGTTTGCATTGACATCCGTTGTGACCAACCTGATCGAGAATGCGATCAAGTATTCCGGTCCCTGCGAGGTGGTGGATGTTAGACTATATTCAAGAGACAGCAAGATATTCCTGGAAGTGGCCGATCATGGTATTGGTATAGCTGATGCTGAAAAACCACGTATTTTTGACCGTTTTTATAGGGTGGGCAGCGAGGAAACGCGTAATACAAAAGGCACAGGTTTAGGTTTGTACATTGTAAGAGAGGTGCTAAATCAGCACGAGGCCAGCATCAGCGTAAAAGATAACAATCCTACCGGAAGTGTTTTTGAAGTTGTTTTTGCATAAGGATGACACGAATTGCACTAATTTGGGCGAATTTCGCGCATCGGTTATCATAATATGCTGATTAACTGTAATTAATAAATTCGTAAAATTCAACCTAATTCGTGAATATTAGTGTTTATAAATCATCAATCACATGCCAAATAGAAAAAGAATATTACTAGCAGAAGACGAAGAACACCTGTTAGAAGCTATAAAATTAAACCTCGAACTGGAAGGTTATAAAGTAACCACTGCCAACAACGGTAAAAAAGCGCTTCAAAAATTTAAAGAAGAACGCTTTAACCTGGTGATACTGGACGTAATGATGCCAGAAGTAGACGGCTTTGTAGTTGCAGAGACTATCCGTCTGGAAAACTCTGAGGTGCCTATCATGTTCCTGACTGCCAAAAACACCAACGAGGATAAAATATCGGGCCTTAAAAAAGGCGCTGATGATTACCTGACCAAACCATTCAACCTGGAAGAACTGATCCTTCGCGTAAATAACCTCGTAAAAAGAGGTTTGAAAGGAGAAGAGTTGAAAGAGTTCAATAGCTATAAAATTGGTGACAAAACCATTCACTTCAATTCATTTGAACTGGTGAACGGCGATGGTTCGATAACAGCCCTAACCAAAAAGGAAACCATGCTGCTGAAACTGTTGATCGAACGTAGAAATGACGCTGTATCGCGCGAGCAGATCCTGGAAACGGTTTGGAATTACGACGTATATCCATCAACCCGTACCATTGATAACTTCATCCTGACATTCCGTAAATATTTTGAACCTGATCCAAAAAACCCGGTATATTTTCATTCGATTCGTGGGGTGGGTTATAAATTTACAGATCAGCATTAATGTTCAGCAATAAGGCACGGATATTCGTTTTAAGCGTGTTTTTTATTATGCTGGTGCTTTTTGCCTACCAGCGCGTATATCAATTGACCGCTTTTTGTGCCTTGATGATCGTGATGATCGTTATTGAATATTTCAGGCAGGGGACTTTGGTGCTGGCTGCTAAACACTATCATCATAAAGATTTCGGAAAGACGGAAGAACTGCTAAAGCAGATCAAAAAGCCCGAATTGCTGAGCAAAAAACGCCGCGGCTTTTACGAATACATGATGGGCGCTGTATGTCTTCAAAAAAATGATTTTGATGCTGCAGAACGTCATTATGAACTCGCTTCACAATATCCCTTAAGAACATTAAATGACCATGTAGCAGCATTGGTGCATGTAGCTAATATCAGCATCAGGCAAGGAAAATACGATAAAGCCGAAACTTACTTGCAATTGGCGCTAAAGGATAAGGAAAAGATAACTGCCAAAATGCTGGCAGTAATTGAACGCTTAAAACAGGAAATAAAAAAACACTGATTTGAGAACCAGGAGTCAAGAATCAAGAGCCAGGATTTTTTCTTGACTCTTGATACCTGGCTCTTGACTCTATAACAATATGAGAGATTCACTATTTATTAAAGCAGCATTTTCGGAGAAGACAGAGCGACCGCCGGTATGGATGATGCGCCAGGCTGGGCGTTTTATGAAAGAATATTGGGATATCAAGAATAAATACTCTTTTCTTGAAATGTGCAAAACCCCTGAAATTGCTGCCGATGTGACCATGCTCCCTGTCGACCTGCTGGGAATTGATGCGGCGATATTATTTTCAGATATATTGGTTACTGCCGAGGCTATGGGCGGCGACCTGAGCTTTGTTAATGGAATAGGTCCGAAGTTTGCTAACCCGGTTCGTAACCAGGCGGGCGTTGATGCTTTACAAACTGACGTTAACAATAAACTGCAATATGTAGCTGACGCGATCAAAGTAATTCAGCAACGTTTGAATGGCAGTATTCCGCTGATTGGCTTTGCAGGCGCACCGTTTACCGTGATGAGTTATTTGGTTGAAGGTGGATCATCAAAAGATTTTAAGCTGACTAAACTACTGATCCATAATGAGCCGGAGTTAGCGCACCAGTTGCTATCCAAGATTGCTAAAGTAACGGTTGATTATTTAAATCTGCAGATCGCAGCCGGCGTAAATGCTGTTCAGATATTTGATAGCTGGGCACAGGCGTTGGCCTGGGACGATTATAAGGAGTTTTCGCACAAATATATTGCTCAGATCATTGCGGGATTGGATAGAAAAGATATCCCGGTGATATCATTCTGCAAAGGCAGCTCAGTTTTCGCACCGTTGATGGCAGAGGCAAAACCGGATGTGATCTCTATCGATTGGAACGTTGATCTGCTGGATATAAAACAACGCCTGCCAAAAGGTATTGCTGTGCAAGGTAACCTTGATCCGCATATTTTGTATGCTGATAAAAAGGTGATCAAAGAAAGAATACACCGCCTGTTCGACCGCATGAAAGGTGAGGATGGCTATATATTCAATCTAGGGCATGGCATTATGCCGGATATCCCGTTTGATAATGTGAAATATGCGGTTGAGCTCATAAAGGAGTATAGAACCTAAAGCCATGCTTTACCACTATGTACTTGCCATACACATCATCTTTGTAGTCTGCTGGTTTGCAGGGCTGTTTTACATTGTGCGCCTGTTTATTTACCACACGGAGGCGCAGGGCAAACCCGATCGTGAAAAGAAAATACTATCCGATCAGTTTGTGATCATGGAGCGCCGGTTATGGAACGTGATTACGGTACCATCTATGATATTAACCGTAGCTGCGGGAATTACCATGCTATGTTTAGCTCCCGGATGGTTGCAGCAACCCTGGATGCATATCAAGCTTACGTTTGTGGTTTTATTGCTGATCTACCACTTTATGTGTCAGAATAAGATCAAGCAAATGAAGAACGGCTTATTTATCTGGTCCTCAACCCGCCTGCGGATCTGGAATGAAATTGCTACGATATTCTTATTCGCTATTGTTTTCCTGGCAGTTGTAAAAGACGGCTTAAGCTGGATTTACGGTACTGTCGGTATCATCGTATTTTCGATGATCATCATGTCAGCAGTGAAGATTTATAAGTATTTCAGGACGAAGAAATAACAATATGTGTCATTGCGAGGCGTAAGGCGGATGGTGTGAGCCGCGCAACGAAGCAATCGCATGCTATACAGGGCGAAGATGCTAAGTTTGCGATTGCCTGAATCCAATTAAATCTCTATTCCTGTCTATAAATTACCCCATCCTTCATCACTAATCTAACCTGCTTTACTGCCTTAATATCTTCAACCGGGTTACCCTGAACAGCAACCAAATCGGCAAAGTAACCGGCTTTAATATTCCCTACATTCTTTAATTGAAAAACCGAGGCGTTAATGGAAGTAGATGACCGTAAAACGTCGATTGGCTTCATACCATATTCGGCCATCATGATCATCTCCCGGGCGTTATCGCCGTGGGTAAATACACCAACATCTCCACCCATGCAGATCGTTACGCCTGCTTTCATCGCTTCGCTAAAAATGTATTTTTTATGTTTGATATCAGCATTCTCAGGTTCTCCTTTCTTCCACCCATCAAAATAAGTGGCATAAGCTTCGGTAGCTGCAAGGGTAGGGCAAAGGGCGATGTTTTTCTCTTTCATCATTTTGAAAAGCTCAGGCGTACCTCCGTCACCATGCTCAATAGTGTTTACGCCAGCCTCGATGGCCCTTCGCATACCCTCAGATGTAGTGGAATGTACAGCTACGATCCTTCCGCTGCTTTTGGCTACTTCAACTGCTTTTTTTAATTCTTCCACTGTAAAGGTGGGCTCTACCTGCTTATTCGGCCCCCAGTGATAATCTGCATATATCTTTACCACATCGGCACCATGGCCAATTTGGGAACGCACCACATGCGTAATACCTTCTTCTCCATCTGCTTCCTCGCCACCTTCGACGATCGTATTCTGATCCACCACATTTTTTGGTCCGTAACTGCCTGTCGCTACAATAGCCCGGGTAGCCACCATCATCCGCGGACCGGGAATGATACCCTTATCGATAGCGGTCTTTAAACCTACATCATCATAGCCTGCACCTTCTGTCCCAAGATCACGTTCGGAAGTGAAGCCAGCCAACAAAGTCTCACGCGCATGTACTACCGCCCGCGCCGTACGCTCTGCCCGACTTTCTTTGAGCACCTGGTCGTCCCACAATGTTTCATTATAAGGATGCAGGAATAAATGCGAATGCCCCTCAATCAAACCGGGCATCAGCGTTGTGCCTTTTAGTTCGATCACTTTAGCCGATGCAGGCGCTTTTATATTGTTCGCATCCCCTGCTGCTTCAATGCGATTGCCTTTTACCAACACCACCCAGCCATTATGCATTTGCTCTCCGTCAAAAATGCGGTCAGGTTTTAATAGTGTATAAGTTTCTGTTATTTGTGCGAAAGTAAGACAGGCTGATACAAGAATCAGCAATAAGGTGATTTGCAGTTTTTTCATTGTATAAGCAAATTATTAAAAATAATCGACTTCTACTCACCGGCTTCTTTCAGCACAATCTCTTCCAACGCGGAGGATATTCTGAAATTGGTTTGTTTTATTTTAGCTAACAAAGGCTTCACGGAAGGAATAATACCATTCAATTTAGCTTTGATAATGACGCCTAAAGTACCTGTAATTGTAATGCCTAGTTTTTCTGCGAGTGTTCTCGCTTGCAAGTCATCTAGGATTAATATGCTTCCCGGCATTTCCAATGCCAAAGCAATGGCACTCGCTTCTCCTTTATCAATTTGCAGTGCCAGTATTTGCTGTTTTTCCTGATCGACAGCCGATTTGATTCCAATCCACTCCGGAAGAGAGGCACCAAACTCATTCACGATATAAGGTGTCGTAATAATATTTTTGTAGACGGCCTTTAATAAATCGAGCTGATTTATGTTTGACAGGATGATCAGGCAACTGGTGTCTGATATAACAACATCAGGCATTCTTTACGTCTTTAGAAATGTCTGAAACCGGGTGGTTAAAGATAGATACGCCATAATTGCCAAGTAATTCTGTAAATGTACGTTTGGTAAGTCCGGCAACTTCGGCAGCTTGCCCTAATGAAAGTTTCCCTTTTTCATACAAACTGGCAGCCAATATCATGGCTGCTTCCTTTGCATCCACATTGGCTGAATCGGGTATATTTAAGGTGATTACTTTCATACATCAAAAATAACTAAAAATAATTCATCCTTCGTGCAACCAATTGCCTTTAGTTTTCATCTTACCTTTAAATGATGTTTTTGGAGCACAAGTACACAATTGAAGATCTGGTAAAACGCTGTAAGGCAAACGAACGCAAGGCGCAGGAGTTGCTTTACAAACAGTTTGCTTCGAAAATGCTGGGGGTATGCCTGCGTTACGCGAACGACAGGATGGAGGCCGAGGATATGCTGCAAAACGGTTTTATCCGGGTGTTTCAAAAGATTGCCGACTACCGCGGGGACGGCTCTTTTGAAGGCTGGGTGAGGCGGATCATGGTGCACAGTTCCATTGAATATTATCGCAAACATCATAAAATGCTTTCGGTGGCCGACCTGGAGGGAATAGGTAAAGAACCATCTGTCGACGCGGTTGCAGCAGCACGACTGGATGCTAAAGACCTGATGGCCCTGATACAACAACTCTCGCCGGGATACCGGATGGTGTTTAACCTTTACGCGATAGAAGGTTACTCGCACAAGGAGATCGGCGAGATCATGGGGATATCAGAAGGCGCCTCCAAGTCTCAGCTATCGAGGGCCCGGGCTATATTAAAAGAACAAATTGTACAATCAGATGGAAAAAGGTATGAATATGCAGGATAAAGAATTTGATGATCTGTTCCGCTCAAAGTTGGGAGATTTTGAGGTGCAACCATCCGTGCAGGTATGGCAAAATATCGATGCCGAACTCGCCGGAAAAAGGAAGAAAAGCATCTTCCCGATGCTGAGTATTGCGGCTAGTGTGTTAATATTGCTTACGGCAGGAATATTATTCCTTCCTAAAAAAGGCACTGTAAAACGCAATAAGCCAGATACCAATGCGGTGGCAAAAGTGAACCCATCAGTAATAAAACCTGAGAATGTCAAACCTGTAACATCATCTAAATCGCAGCAGGAAGAATTGGTCGCAGTTGAAACACCGGTTAATACTATAATGAAGGCTAATCAACCTAAAATAAAAACAAATGCTATTGAACAGAAAGAACAGGCAAGTACATCGGTTGCAAAAACAGAAGTTATCAAACATGACGATCGGCCTTTGATAGCATCTGCAGCAACACCAGAGCAGATCGAAGTAGTAAAACAGGATCTAATAGAAATAACGGAGGCTCCAACTTTGGAAATTAAACCTGTAGCGGATAACAGCGCCATCAGTTTACCGGCTCAACCGGTATTGGCTTCAAATCAACCTGCTAAAACAACAAAACCAGTTGCAAAAAAACGCGGTATACGTAGCTTTGGCGATATTGTGAACCTGGTGGTTGCCAAGGTGGATAAACGCAAAGATAAACTAATTCAATTTTCGGATTCGGACGATGACGAGTCTGTAATAACAGCTGTGCATTTAGGTGCGCTCAAAGTAAAAAGAGATAATTAATCAAATCAATCTAAACAGATAAAAATATTATGAAACGTTTACTATATATAGTTGCCCTGGTATGTGCAGTGGCGGGCAGCGCTTATGCTCAGGATACCAAAACCGATACGGTTAAAAAGGATACTTCCAGCAATCATAACTGGAGCTGGAGCAATCACGAAGACGGCGACGACACAACTCATTACCGTCATCACTATCATCGCCACGGTAACAACGGATTCTCTATCGGTCTTACCTTTTCACGGTTCGACCTTGGGTTAACCACGCTGGTAGATAATGGCAGCTTTACCTTATCACCAAAGAATGATTTCCTGCGCTACCGTTCATGGAAATCGAGCAATGTAGGCTTTGACGTGTTCCAGTTTGGTTATCGTTTTACCGATGTGTTTAAGGTATATGTGTCAGGTGGCTTTGATTGGACATTGATCCGCCTGCGTGAAAATATCACCATATTGCCTAATCAATCTGTATTGACTTACCGCAGGGACAGCATCGATTACAGCAAAAATCGCTTCGGGTCAAGCTATCTGCGAATCCCTTTATCTTTTGATATCCGTACGCATGAAGATGCACGCGGCAACAGGGCACACTTTGTTTTTGGCCCGATCGCTGGGATATTCCTGAATGGTCGTGTGAAACAGATCAGCCAGGAGAACGGTAAGCAAAAGATCGATGACGATTATCATTTTGCCAAAGTACGCTACGGCGGCTTTGTGCGGATGGGTTATGCCGGGTGGGGTTTATTTGCCAAATACTATGTGAACGATATGTTCGAGAATAGCCCTGAACAGGCGGGCCTGAGAAACCTTTCTTTTGGGTTGACGTTTGGCTTCTAATGAAGTATTGTTGAGAATAAAAGCATACAGAGAACCTGTATGCTTTTATTTTATCGTAATCACAGGCTTTGAATATCAATTTCACCACCCATAGAAGAGCCTACTATTTTTGCCCCTCCGTTGTTCACCTGGCCGGTAAGCTGACCATTTGCATTGGTGCCTTTAAAATTGTCTAATTTTTCCGCGTTAATTTTTTCCGCGCTCAGAGCCAGGTCGCCATTCAATTGTTTAGGTATAAGGATCATCAGCTTGCCTTTTGTTGCGACCAGCTTGGTGTCCTCAAGGTCACGGATTTTTGCATACAGAGTGCCATTAGTTGTGACTGCTGAGACTTTGCAGGAGAGGTCGAACAGGCTTAAATTTCCGCTTGCGTTAGAGGCGTCGAGATTGCCATGAACGTTGGAGGCCAGGATATCTGCTCCGCTATTACCTGCTTTTATATTGCCATCCACATTTGAGAGTACTATTTTGCCACCTGCGTTAGCTACATTTATATCTCCGCTGCAATGGCTGACGATGATATTGCCTCCGGCATCAGACAGATCCATCTTTTGCTTTACATCGCGCAACAGGATAATGCCTCCGGAGTTGGTGCATTTTACATTTCCGGTAGTTGAGGTCACAGTTATATCACCCCCGCTTGTCACTAATTGCTGATCGCCGTTTACTCCTGTCAACAATATACCTGCTCCCGCGGTACTCAAATCGGTGTTAATGTTGCGTGGCAGCAAGACAACAAAAGATGCATAAAGCCTTTTTTCTGCCGGTACATCATCTGATTTGCGTATCAGTTGGGCGTTAAGCTTTCCATTGTCAACATTTACAGTAAAAGTGTAGTTGTCTTTCAGATCTTGCTCAATTTGCGCATCCGTCATTGCCGGATCATGACTTTTTATACTCACCTGCACATCCGCATCCTTTGAATCAGATCCATTTACTGTTATGGAACCACCTTCTGTGGTCACTACAAGTTTTTGGATAGATACGTCACTAAATGACTTTTGAAAATAAGGTTTAAAATCCTAGGCAAATAGTGCTGCCGGAATCATGGCAAGCAGGAGCATACAAAGCTTTTTCATAGCAGATGATTTTAGGTATAAATAAATTTACACATTGCTGAATCAATGCTGCAAGTACTTTCTCGTCATAAAGGATTAATAACCAGTATTGTAACTGCAATGTGACTGTTAGCGATCAATCTTGCCTGGATTGTATCCCAGACAATCCTTTTAATCCTAAAATCGTGTTAGTTTGTTTAAATTTGTTGTTTAATCTCGGCAATCTTTTTAATCACTTAATCGTGTCAATGGCTACTCCTTTTTTACACGCGACTTCTATCAGCAAAATATATCCCGGCAGTACCGGCAGCGGACTCAAACTAACCAGTCTTGAATTTGAACCCGGAAAAATTACGGCTATCATTGGCGCCAGTGGCAGTGGTAAAAGTACGTTGCTAAGCCTGATATATGGTTTGCAATCTCCCGATACAGGCGAGGTGTATTTTAAAGGCGATCGTGTTTGGGGACCGGTAGAAAAATTGATACCCGGGCATGATTCCATGAAGATGGTAACCCAGGCCGAGGATGACCTGAACTTGTTTGCCAAGGTTCGGGACAATGTATCCGTATTGTTGCCCAGCACCAATGTTCAGGCTAAAATGGAGAAGACCGAACAAGTGCTGAAACAACTCAACATGCTGCATCTGGGCGATAAAAGGGTAGTTGATTTGAGTGGGGGAGAGAAACAGCGCGTGGCTATAGCACGGGCCTTGGTAACTCAACCTGAAGTTTTATTGCTGGATGAACCCTTTAACCAGGTAGATACCTCTTTCCGGGATGGTTTGCAGGATGATATCCGGCAGATCGTAAAAGACACGGGTCTTACCGTTATAATGGTTTCCCACGATCCGGCTGAGGTGTTATCGATGGCCGATACCTTGATCGTTTTAAAGGATGGCGAGATCATAGAATCTGGGCACCCGAAAAAGGTATATAACGATCCTTTGTACTTATATACAGCGAGACTACTGAATAACTGTAATGTGCTGAATGCTAATGAAGCCGCGCTTTGCGGAATTACAGCCAAGAAAGAATGGGTAATGCTTTACCCGGAATGGATAGAAGCGCGCGATAGCTGGGCAGGAAGCAAATGGGTTGTAAAACAAGTATTATTCAAAGGCTTTTATGAAGAGCTGCTGCTTGAAAATGATGGTGTCACCCTGCGCATTCTCAATGGGCATCCGGGTAAGTTTATTGAAGGAAACCGGGTAAAGATAAAAATAGGACGTTACCTGGAATATTAATTTCCAAACTACGGCTTATGCTTGCGCTGATTTATAATCAGTGCTTAACATGGATCAGCGTCTGTGACTAGATTTAATTACTTCACCCTTCTTGGGCGCATCTTCCTGAACCCAGGATCGCCGGGTCTTTCCAATTTACGGTATACAGGAGGTTTAGCAGGAGCAACCGGCTCGTCTGGGCGGATGTTTACGGTTAGCTCGCGGTCGCCCATAGGATAGCCGTTCAGCACAGCTACCATATTATCGGCAGAGGCCTGATCGCCAACTTCGATAAAGCCATAGCCTTTGCAAACACGTGTTTTTTTATCACGAACCAGTTTTATAGTTTTCAGGTCGCCATGTAAGGCGAATATTTTAGCCAGTTCGATTTCGTCCATATTCAGCGGAAAACCGCTGACAAATAATTTTACCATCTCTGATTATTACAACGCAAAACTAACCCAATTGCTTGCATTTCGAGCTAAATTAGATGAATTGTTTATTAATTAGTAGACCAAGGATGCCAGGGTCAGCATCTCGCGATAAGCACCATTCAAAAGCGAACATACATATTTTATACGAGATACTCAAACAAAGTTGCCACTATGCGAGGCGCAAGGCGGTTGGCGTGTGTCACGCAACTAATTACGCCTATTCATCAGATGAAGGGAGGTGTTGTTCGGGGATGGTTATTTGCCAGCCTTTAACCGAAAGAAAGTGAAATAAGTTAAACAACTAAATATAAAAATGCTCATACAGTCATAAACGCCCCTTGTTCTGAAATGGTCTGGTTGGTTAATAATCATAGTCATAAATCCGATCAAAAAGAGCACGAACAAGGTTATTATAATTATTCTGATAAGGTACACTAAGGTTTTTCTCATTGAAAGTGAAATTAGCACATTAAATACTCACTTGCAAACGCCTCGCGCTAACCGCCACCCGTTACACCAGATATTCAAACAAGGTTTGATCGCGGTTTAATTCTATCACATCAAAGCGATGTTCTTCCATGCGCTGCAACAGGGCAGGGTAATCGTCGGCAGATTTTAGTTCGATACCCACTAGTGCCGGCCCGTTTTCTTTTTCGGTCTTTTTGATAAACTCAAAACGCGTAATATCATCATGCGGACCGAGTACATTGTTTACGAATAATTTTAAAGCGCCTGGTCGTTGCGGAAAGCGGACGATGAAATAATGCTTCAAACCTTCATACAGCAACGATTTTTCTTTGATCTCCTGCATGCGGTCAATGTCATTATTGCCGCCACTGATGACACAGACCACTTTTTTGCCTCTTAGCTTGTGTTTGTAAAGGTCTAAAACAGCCACCGACAAAGCTCCCGCAGGTTCAACTACAATGGCATCTTCATTGTAAAGTTTTAGGATGGTGGTACAAACTTTGCCCTCAGGTACCAGAAGCATATCGTCCAATACTTCCCGGCAGATAGGGTAGGTGAGCTCGCCAACGCGTTTTACGGCAGCACCATCAACAAAACGGTTGATGGTAGATAAAGTTATTGGAGCGCCTTCATCCAGCGCGCGACGCATAGACGGGGCCCCCTCAGGCTCGACACCTGCTATAAGGATGCCGGGTTTATGTTGTTTTAAATAACTTCCTGCACCGGCAGCCAAACCACCGCCACCTATTGGAATTATGACTGTTTCTACATTAGGCAGATCTTCCAGTATCTCAACACCCACGCTGCCTTGCCCTGCAATGATCTCATAATTATCAAAAGGAGGGATGAAAGTCATGCCATTGGTTTCTGTATAGGTTAAAGCTTCTTTTAAGCAATCATCAAACGTATCGCCGACAAGTATGATCTCGATATTGCCATTGCCATGCATCTCGGTTTGCGATACCTTTTGCTTTGGCGTGATCTGCGGCATGAAGATAACACCTTTGGTTCCCAATCTGCGACAGGAGAAAGCGACACCCTGTGCATGATTACCCGCACTTGCACATACCACACCCCGCACCAGCTGATCAGCAGTTAATTGGCTGATCATATTATAAGCGCCCCTCAATTTATAAGAACGAACCACCTGTAAGTCTTCACGCTTTAGATAGATTTCGCAATCATAACGATCTGACAGGCGTTGATTAAACTCCAATGGAGTGCGCTTTACAATGCCTTTCAGTTGCTCATAAGCGGCTTCGAAATCGAGAGGATATTTAGAGGGGGAATTCATTTTTCTTTTTTGAATAATTAGGAGTCACGTCATTGCCGTTGACTTCAGTCAACGGAACAAGATGAATAGGGATTGGGGCTTTAGCCAAACCTAGCAGATGAGATTTCGGCTAAAGCCGTGTTCTCCTTGCCAGTAATCCGTTCGCTGAAGCCAACGGCAATGAGTTATATAAATTATTACAGCCCCTCTCCATTTGTCCGAAGGACTCCTTTGGAGGAGAGGGGTTGGGGTGAGGCTACTGTTTTACCAAACGATTTACCACAAGACCATGCAGATCATCGTCGCTGATATCTAATTTATTATCAGCCAAGGTTAAAAAGCGGTGATAAGCGCCTGCCAATTCTTCTTTGTCCAGCGTGTAACCTAATCTTTCCAGGTGGAACTTCAATGCGTGGCGACCACTGCGCGCAGTCAGCACAATACTTGCATTTGGGAAACCCACATCTTCCGGACGGATGATCTCATAGTTTTCGCGCATTTTTAAGAAACCATCCTGGTGGATACCTGAGCTATGTGCGAAGGCATTAGCGCCTACAATCGCCTTATTAGGCTGCACCGGCATACGCATTTGCGTACTTACCATGCGGCTGATCTCGTAAATTTTTTGCGATTGGATATTGGTGTGTAAACCGAGGCTCTGGTGTGTTTTCAGGATCATCACCACTTCTTCTATCGAAGTGTTTCCGGCGCGCTCGCCGATGCCGTTGATGGTGCCTTCTATCTGGCGGGCGCCGTTTTGAAGTCCGGCCACTGAATTTGCTGTGGCAAGGCCTAAGTCGTTATGACAATGAACAGAGATGATGGCCTTGTCGATGTTTTTTACGTTTTCTTTAAGGAAACGAATTTTGCTTCCATATTGATCAGGCAGGCAGTAACCGTTGGTGTCGGGAATATTGACGACGGTAGCGCCTGCCGCAATGACCGACTCGACCATCTTCGCAAGGAAATGCACATCAGCCCTGCCGGCGTCTTCTGCATAAAACTCGATATCCTCTACTGCACGTTTTGCATATTTCACAGCTTCAACGGCACGCTCCAAAATTTCTTCGCGGGTGCTGTTGAATTTGTGTTTGATGTGCATATCAGACGAACCGATACCGGTATGGATACGCGGACGTTTGGCATATTGTAATGCAGCAATAGCAGAGTCGATATCGCCCTTGTTGGCACGGGTTAGTGCGCAAACGGTTGGCTCTTTCACTGCTTTGGATATCTCTACCACGCTTTGAAAATCGCCGGGGCTCGATATCGGGAAACCGGCTTCAATAATGTCAACACCCAGCGCTTCCAGTTCGCGGGCAATCTCTATCTTTTCGGGTGTGGTCAACTGGCAGCCCGGCACCTGCTCGCCATCGCGAAGCGTGGTATCAAAAACATAAACGCGGTTGGGATCGTGTAACATATCTTTTTAGATTTGAGATGTGAGATTTGAGATGTGAGACTTTTTATAGATCTACACCGCGCACTCAACATCAGTTATTTTCATTTTTATTTTATTAAATATAATAATCGGTTTGAAACAAAAGATAATCTCATATCTCACGTCTCAAATCTCATATCTTTTATCGCATCCGCACATCTACAGATATTCCAGCACCTTTTTGCCCATGGCATCGGTACCTAATATTTTTGCTTTATCGGTATTTGCATCAGCGATGTCGCCGGTGCGGTAGCCTGCTTTTAATGTTTTGTCAATAGCTGATGTAATGCGTTGTGCTTCTTCTTTCAAGCCGAATGCAATTTCGTACATCAGGGCAACAGAGAGGATAGAAGCCAATGGATTAGCTTTATTCTGACCTGCAATATCGTGTGCAGAGCCATGGATCGGCTCAAAGAAGCCGGTTCCATCACCTACAGAAGCTGATGCCAGCATACCCATAGAGCCTGCAATTTGCGAAGCCTCGTCAGTAAGGATATCACCAAACAAGTTGGCAGTAACTACAACGTCGAACTTTTTAGGGTTCTTCACCAATTGCATCGCAGCATTGTCGATAAACATGTGCTCGGTTTCAACATCAGGATATTCCGGGGCTATTCCCTGGATCACTTCGCGCCATAGGCGTGAGGTTTCTAATACGTTTGCTTTATCTACTGAACAAAGTCTTTTCGTCCGAGCTCGCGCCGCTTCATAAGCTTTACGTGCGATACGTTCAACTTCATAACGGTTGTAATTCATCAAATCTGATGCGAAATCAGCAGTACGGTTCTTCTCACCGAAGTATACGTCACCGGTCAGCTCACGGAAGAACAGAATGTCGGTTCCTTTTAATATCTCAGGCTTTAAGCTTGATGCGTTCAGCAACTCATCGAACAGCATGATAGGACGCAGGTTCGCGTATAAACCTAGCTCCTTGCGAATCTTTAATAACCCTTGTTCAGGTCTTACTTTAGCCGATGGATCGTTGTCATATTTAATATGACCAACGGCTCCGAACAGGATCGCATCGCTGGCTTTTGCTTTGGCAAGCGTATCATCAGGCAATGATGTACCGGTAGCCTCGATAGCTACGTGGCCCATTATACCTTCATCAAACGTAAACTCATGACCATATTCCTGGCCGATCTTTTCCAGTACGGCCTTACCCCAGGTAGTCACCTCAAGACCGATGCCATCACCGGGTATTACTAATATGTGTTTCTTTATTCCCATTTTATTTTAGTCATCGGTCATTTAGTCAGTTGTGAATGGTCAATAGTGAGTTTGCAATGTTTTAATTTATTCACTACTCACCATTCACTACTCACTCCAATAATGTTCAACAGTTGGAAAAGGATCATAAAAATGATGCAGCAGGCTTTTCCATTCCTGGTATTCTTTTGATTTCCTGAAGCCCTCGGTATGATCGGTCAGCTTTTCCCATTCAACCAGTAAGATGAATTGATTTGTTTTCTCAATACATCTTTTCAACTGGTGCGAAATATAACCTGTCATACTTGAAATAATCGCCTGCGCTTTGGAAAATGCTTTTAAAAAATCATCTTCCTTTCCGGGGATCACATTCAGTATGGCGACTTCGAGTATCAATTTTTTAGATGTGAGATTTGAGATATGAGATTTGAGACAGGATGCTTTTTCATCTCATATCTCAAATCTCACGTCTCATATCTAAATTTACGCTTCCACAACCTGATTCTCAGGACGCAGGCTGCGTACAGTTTTACCTGCTTGCCACATTTCGCTTTCACGCAGTTCTTTCAGTTCTGCATCCAGTTTCACGCGGTAATCAGGCTGGCTGTTTGAGTCGATTGAACGTTGAGACTCTTTACCGGTAGCAACGCTTTCATATAATTCCTGGAACACTGGTTTAGTAGCATCACGGAATTTCTTCCACCAATCCAAAGCACCGCGTTGTGCTGTAGTTGAGCAATTAGCATACATCCAGTCCATACCGTTTTCTGCTACCAATGGCATCAACGATTGAGTTAACTCCTCAACAGTTTCGTTGAATGCTTCTGAAGGTGAGTGACCTTTGCTGCGCAATACATCGTACTGAGCTGCGAATACACCCTGGATACAACCCATAAGCGTACCACGCTCGCCGGTTAAATCGCTATAAACTTCTTTTCTGAAATCGGTTTCAAATAAATAACCGCTGCCTACTGCAATACCTAAAGCAATAACTCTGTCTTTAGCTTTGCCTGTAGCATCCTGGAAGATTGCGAAACTTGAGTTCAACCCACGACCTTGCAGGAACATACGGCGCAATGAAGTACCTGACCCTTTTGGAGCCACCAGGAATACGTCCACATCAGCAGGAGGGATGATGCCTGTTTGCTCTTTGAAAGTGATACCGAAACCATGAGAGAAATACAATGCCTTACCTGCAGTCAGGTGTTTTTTAACAGTTGGCCAAAGCTCGATCTGTGCCGCATCGCTCAACAGGTAGCAAATGATGGTACCGCGCTCTAAAGCCTCCTCGATCTCAAAAAGGGTTTCGCCGGGTACAAAGCCGTCAGCTACTGCTTTATCCCAAGTTTTTGAATTTTTACGCTGACCAACAATTACGTTGATACCGTTGTCTTTTTGATTGAGTGCCTGACCGGGACCCTGAACACCATAACCGATAACAGCTATGGTTTCGTTCTTCAATACTTCCTGCGCTTTTGCTAAAGGAAACTCTTCGCGGGTTACTACGTTCTCTTCAGTGCCGCCGAAATTTAGTTTTGCCATTGTTTTGTTTATTTGATTACTCCGATGCTTTTAATGCCACACCGATATTATTTTTAATTGGTTACTTCTTTTTTGTCATTTGTCATCGGTCATTAGTCATTGTTGCCTTTCACTTTGACCTAGACTATTTTTCCTCATCTGCACATTTGCATATTCGCACATCTGCACATCAGTTTTATCTGCACATTATTTTTTCACAACGATCACAATCCCCGATGCCCAGCCCATTTTGGTTAACACCAGGTCTTCGCGCTCATCCAGGTAGCTTAATAAGTTTGCTACTTTATCCGCGTGACCATCAGGCCAGTTGGCTTGCGGCAGCATGTCATCAATGATGTACAGGCCTCCGGTTTCCAGCATCTCCAGGGTTTCCTCCAGGTGCGTGTATTTGCCGGGCCAGGTGTCTGCAAATATAAAGCTGAATTTCTGCCTGTTGCTTTTTCTTATCCATTCTCCACCGTCGGTACAAATCAAAGTTAGGCGCCTGTCGACCCCTAAATTCTCTTTTGCTATACTTAATAACGTCTCATCGTTATCCAATGATACCAAAGTCGAATTCTGATCCATGCCATCAAGCACCCATGCAGTTGCCAGGCCGGTTCCAGTACCCAGTTCTAAAAATTTAGATGCAGGTTTAGAAGCAGCCAGTGTTTTCAGCAGAGTGCAGGTTGATATTTCCGACATCTGCAAAAAGCCGCAAGCCTCGGTAGCTTTTTTAATGCTATCGTAGGCTTTGGGGTGAGGCTGTATTATTTCTTCTATCATCGTTTGGGTTTTACGTGGTACGTTTTACGTAATACGTTTTTTTGTTTTAGCACTTAAATACGTACAACGTATAACGTCATACGTACAACCTCTACATAGTAAAGACCTTATCTCCTTCATTCAAAAACTCATTTTCTATTACATCTTCACCTGGTTCTAAACGTTCAAACTCACGCAGTTTGGCGTTGAAGCCTTCGCTGTCTTTGATGATGGCTACGCGTGCGCTGCGAACAAACTCGATCAAACCATAAGGCTGTAAAATGCTGATCAGGTTGTCGATCTCTTCGCGGTGACCTGTAGTTTCAAACACGGTATAATCCTTGCGGATAGCTACCGCGCGTGCGCCATTCTCGCGAAGCAGGCGCTCAACGCTTACTTTCTCTGCGATCACGTCAGTTGATAATTTGTACAAAGCCAGTTCCTGCCAGATCACGTCTTCATTGGTATGGTAGTATACTTTCAATACCTCAACCTGTTTTTCTATCTGGCGGCAAAGTTTGCGTACCACATCTTCAGTCTCGGTGATCACAATATTAAAGCGATGAACACTGCTCACTTCTGATGGAGAAGTATTCAAGCTATCGATATTGATCTTGCGACGGGTGAAGATGATCGCAATGCGATTAAGCAGACCGATCTGGTTTTCGCTATAAACCGTTATATTAAATTCTTGCTTTTCTGTTTCCTGTGTGCTCATGATTTCGATTATTTTAGCCTGATCTCTGCTACGCTGCAGCCTTGCGGTACCATTGGGAATACGTTATTCTCTTTGGTAACCATTACTTCTAAAAGATAAGCGCCTTTATGGTTCAGCATTTCCTTTAATGCGCCTTGCAGATCTTTTCTGTCGCTTACTGATTGTCCGGCAATGCCATAAGCGCCGGCCAGCTTCACAAAGTCAGGGCTTTGCATATCAACGAATGAGTAACGACGCTCGTTAAACAATTCCTGCCACTGGCGAACCATACCCAGGAACCTGTTATTCAGAATGATGATCTTCACATCGATGTCGCTTTGCATAATAGTGCCCAGTTCCTGTAAGGTCATTTGAAAACCGCCGTCGCCGATGATAGCAACAACATGACGATCTTTTGCACCATATTTAGCGCCCATAGCAGCAGGCAGGGCAAAGCCCATAGTGCCTAAACCACCGCTGGTTACATTGCTGCGGGTTTTGTTCAATTTGGCATAACGGCAGGCCACCATCTGATGCTGACCTACGTCGGTTACGATTACCGCATCACCGTTGGTTAGCTCATTTAATTGTTTGATCACCTCACCCATGGTCATTTCGTCCGTAGTTGGGTTTAGTTCTTTGTCGATAACCAGTTTAACTTCTTCAGTTGTATGATCGTGGAATTTTTGCAACCATTCAGGATAGGTTCTTGTCTCGATAGCCTGTGTAAGCATAGGCAAGGTCTCCTTGCAATCCCCCCAAACAGGAACGGTAGCTTTCACATTCTTATCTATCTCGGCCGGGTCAATATCCAGGTGGATTACTTTAGCTTGTTTAGCATATTTATCCAATCTACCGGTAACGCGGTCGTCGAAACGCATACCGATAGCGATCAATACGTCGCATTCGTTGGTTAATACGTTCGGGCCATAGTTGCCGTGCATACCCAGCATGCCTACGTTAAGCGGATGATCTGTTGGGATAGCGCCTGCACCTAAAGCTGTCCATGCAGCAGGGATGCCCGATTTCTCAACAAAAGCCTGGAATTCTTTTTCAGCTCCGCCCAAGATCACACCCTGGCCAAACAGGATAAACGGTTTTTTAGCTGTTGCAATCAATTCAGCAGCTTCTTTAATATACTGGGGCCTAACAATGGGCTTCGGTCTGTAGCTACGGATATGATTGCAAGGTGTATAACCTTTAAACTGGAATTTCTGTATCTGGGCGTTCTTAGTAATATCAATCAACACAGGACCTGGCCTGCCGCTGCGGGCAATATAAAAAGCCTTTGCAATCACTTCTGGAAGCTCGTTAGCATCAGTTACCTGGTAATTCCATTTGGTGATCGGTGTGGTGATATTGATCACGTCAGTTTCCTGGAAAGCATCGGTACCCAAAAGATGGGCAAATACCTGTCCGGTGATACATACCACAGGCGTGCTGTCTATCTGTGCGTCAGCCAAACCGGTTACCAAATTGGTAGCCCCCGGACCGCTGGTTGCAAATACCACGCCCACTTTACCCGATGTACGTGCATAGCCCTGCGCAGCGTGAATACCGCCCTGCTCGTGACGCACCAGGATATGATCCAGTTTGTCGCTGTAGTCGTACAGAGCATCGTAAATTGGCATGATTGCCCCACCCGGATACCCGAATATTGTTTCAACACCCTCGGTTATCAATGCCTCTAATAAGGCTACTGAACCGGTTACTTCTTTAGCTTGCGATTCCGCCGATCTCTCTGCGGCTTCACTTATTTCTTGTTTAGCAATTGTTTGTGTTTCCACTGTATGCTTATTTAGTTATTGAAAATACCTTTTTTAATGAGTGAATTAGCGAATGAGTGAATTAGTGATTATAAAAACCCTTATCCTTTTACCTTTCGCCTTTCACCTCTCATTCCATCTCATCAGTTACGCATCCCTCAGCAGCTGTGCTTACGGTTTTCGCGTATTTGTAAAGCAGTCCTTTTGTGGCTTTCAAAGCCGGTTGTTTCCATTCGCTTCTTCGTTGTGCCAATTCGGCATCCGATATTTTGAGGTTCATGGTACGACCGATGGCATCCAGTTCTATAATGTCATCATCCTTAACCAGTGCAAGATTGCCGCCGTTATGAGCTTCAGGAGTGATGTGGCCAACCACAAATCCATGTGTACCTCCGCTAAAGCGTCCGTCCGTTATCAGGGCGACAGAGCTGCCCAAACCTGCGCCAAATATGGCTGAGGTAGGCTTCAGCATTTCCGGCATGCCCGGCGCGCCCTTCGGACCAACGTAGCGGATCACCACCACATCACCCGCACGGACTCGGCCGCTAAGAATGCCATCTATCAGTTCAAACTCACCGTCAAATACGCGGGCAGGGCCTTCAAAACGCTCGCCCTCTTTACCGGTGATCTTCGCCACCGAACCGCCTTCAGCCAGGTTACCATACAATATTTGCAGGTGACCGGTTGTTTTGATCGGCTTTTCAGCTGGGAATATTATTTTCTGTGTATCAAAGTTCAATTCAGGAATATCGGCCAGGTTTTCTGCAAGGGTTTTACCAGTAACAGTTAAACAATCACCATGCAGCCAGCCCAGCTTCAATAAATATTTCATTACCGCAGGAATACCGCCAACATTGTGCAAATCTTCCATCATATACTTGCCGCTTGGCTTCATATCTGCCAATAGCGGAATACGGTTGCTGATCTCCTGGAAATCATCCTGGGTCAATGGTACATCAACACTTTTTGCTATCGCGATGAGGTGCAGCACAGCATTTGTCGAGCCACCCATTACCATAATAGTAGTAATAGCGTTTTCAAAAGCCTCGCGGGTCATGATATCTTTTGGTTTGATATCGCGTTCCAATAAAACCTTGATGTATTTGCCAGCCTCGCGGCATTCTTGTTGTTTTTCTTCGCTTAGTGCAGGGTTCGATGAGGAGTAAGGTAAGCTCATTCCTAAAGCCTCAATAGCAGCAGCCATCGTATTAGCAGTGTAAATACCACCGCAAGCACCAGCGCTTGGACAGGCATTTTTCACAACACCCATAAAATCCTCAGGGGTGATCGTACCAGCGATCTTTTTACCTAAAGCTTCAAAAGCTGAAACGATATTCAGGTCCTCACCTTTCCAGTGACCGGGTTTAATGGTACCGCCATAAACCATAATAGATGGGCGGTTTAAACGGCCCATCGCCATTACCGATCCCGGCATGTTTTTATCGCAGCCAGGCAGCGTAATTACTGCATCATAATATTGTGCACCGCAAACTGCCTCGATAGAATCGGCAATAACATCACGGCTTACTAATGAATAGCGCATCCCTTCGGTGCCATTGCTCATACCGTCGCTCACCCCGATCGTGTTGAAGATGAAGCCCACCAGGCTTTCGTCCCACACGCCTTCTTTTACCAGTTTGGCCAGGTCGTTCAGGTGCATGTTGCAGGTGTTGCCATCGTAGCCCATGCTGGCAATGCCTACCTGTGCTTTTTTCATATCGTCCTCGGTAAGGCCGACACCATAAAGCATAGCCTGTGCGGCTGGCTGGGTTGGATCTTGCGTAAGTGTGCGGCTATATTTGTTCAGCACGATTTGTTCGTCGGTAGCAGTGGTAGTACTCATTTTGTATTTTAGTTGTATTGGTTGTAGAGGTTGTAAGGGTTGTAGAAGTTGTAAAGGTTGTAGTTTTCGAAAGGTGTTTTACAACCACTTCAACCATTACAACATTTTCAACTACTTCAACTTTCTCACAGCAAAAGCAAGTTACCCAGATGCCTCTCAAACCGCAATAGCCAAAAAATAAATTTTTATTTAGTATTTTATTCTGTTAATTCTTATAATTATTATAAATGTTCTGTAAATATAAATTATTTCAGAATAAAATTATTATCAAAGTAGACCAAAGTTAAAAACGGTATTCGGTACAGTTGCTATGTATGCATAATAAAGAGCTGATTTTCGGCGTGAAATGTCGGGTTGAGGTAAAAAAGTTGTGGGAGGGGCGTGGTGCGGGGCGGTTGGCGATAGGCGTGATTTTTTACTGTAGAGACGCAATGCATTGCGTCTCCAAACTATGCAGATTGAGCATGCATTTTTTGCAAAAAATGTCAATAAATTAACCCCATTTCTCTTGCTTCTGACCTTCTTTTTTATCTAACTTAGATTACTCTTCTTTATATGCCTAAAGTCCTCTTTGCACGGCATCTTGCTACTTTGTATCATTAATAAATAGGTCAATTACGTATTTAAATGTATTCATCATGGAAAGAGTGATCGTTCAATTCAATGTTCCTGGTATGACATCAAAGGTGTATGACCAGATATGGGACGAACTGCGCAAAGCAGGCCAATCGCACCCTGCAGGACTTCATCATCATGTGGGCGCCCAGCAAGGCGACAGCTGGCTGGTTGTCGATGTGTGGGAGTCGGCGGAAGCCTTCAATAAGTTTGGCGAAACCCTGATGCCTATCCTGGCAAAAGCAGGGGTAAATATGGACGCGGCCAAGCCGGTGATAACGCCTGTGCATTATGAGTATGAGGCGGCGTTGGTGCATTGATTAGTTTGCAGTCGTGATAGCTATCGGGACTAGTTTGCAATGGACGGTAGTTGTGTTGCATAGGAGACGCATTGTGTCTCTATAGGCAGTTTTTTTGCGAATCCGCGAAATCAACGGTTAATCTATTAACAATTTTACATGGAATAACTTGATTTGGTCAAAAGTATTAGTATATTGTAATTCAATTGCTTAGACCCAAATCAATGTCCTTAAAGCGGATTCTGCTATTTGCTATTTGCATACTATGCAGGCTGTGCTGTATTGCCCAGGATGTTCATTTTACCCCGCTTGACCCACCAAAAGTAGAGCCATGGGATAAAGTATTGTCGTTTACCCAAGATAAGCAGGGCTATTTGTGGCTGGCTACATCGCATGGACTGCAAAAATACGACGGCCACCAATACTTATCCTATCGTCATGATCCGTCTAATCCCAATTCATTATCGTCAAATAACCTGGAAACTGTTTATACCGACCGGAATGGGATTATTTGGGTTGGGACCTTTGGCGCCGGCTTTGACAGGTTTGATCCGGTTTTAAATACTTTTACTAACTACCGTCGTAGCAACAGCAAACTGGTTAGCGACAGTGTAACCGCGTTTGTGGAAGACAAGCAAGGTTACCTATGGGTAGGCACGATGAGAGGATTAGAACGATTTGACAAAGCAGCCAGAGCCTTTCGTCATTATTCACACAATGATGGTAATGACTTGAGCTTGAGCAATAACCAGGTTAGGGCGCTACTGGTGGATAAACATGGCGACCTTTGGGTTGGAACAGGTAGTCCCTTTGGAATACAAACGCCTAAAGGTGAAGGAGGGTTGAACAAGTTTGACAGGAAGAAGGATAATTTTATTCGCTATATGCATAGTGATGCAAATGAGCATAGCCTGGCGAATAATATGATCAGGTCGATATTTGAAGACAGTAAGGGTAACTTATGGATCGGCACGGCAGGGCCCGGTTTGCATACTCTCGATCGCAAGACTGGTGTAATTACACGATTCCAATTAGATGCAAGGCGTCCGGACAAACCATATGCACCCAAGACAATAGTTGATGATGCAGTTCAGGGCGCCCTTGACCATGTGACCTTTATAAACGAAGACCGATCAGGGCGTTTATTTGTAGGCACACTGGATGGAGGGATTAATGTGTATGATCCCAATAAACGGGGAACCAGTTGGTATGGCGAAAAGGGGGACACTAAACAACATTTGGCAACCAGCCAGTACTGGAGCTCCTTCCGGACACGGGATAGCATTTTATGGATTGCCAGCTGGGGTGAGCCGGAAGTATATAAGATAAGCCCGTATGATAATAAGTTGCCGCATTACCGTTTGGGTAAAGCAGTGAATTGCTTTTTGGAGGATGCGTCAGGAAAACTATGGATAGGAACCGACGATGGCCTGCAACTCAATTCTGACAGTGGAAGCAAAAGGATATTTAGAGTGAGTGAAGATGTCAAATCAGAAAAGAATATAGTGGATTATATGGTTGAGGACGATGAAAACAAAATATGGATAAAAAATAAAACAGGGCTATATATGTTTGATCCTGTAAGCAAGAAATTCAAAGAGTACCATCATAAAAAAGGGGATTCGTCGAGCCTAGTATCGAATGAAGTATTGTTTTTAAAGTACGGACAGCCAGGCAACCTGTGGGTGGGTACGCGTGATGGTTTGGATCTGATGGATATAAAAACAGGGAAATTCACCCATTATCAAAATAAACCGGGAAACTCAAATAGCATTAGCTTTAACAGCATTTATTCTATCGAAATTGACGATAAACAAAATGTTTGGATAGGGACCGAACTTGGCCTTAACAAACTAAGTCCACAAACCGGCAAATTTGAACGCTATCTATCCAGCTTTGCTATTAATTGCACATTAAAGGACAGTAAGGGTTATATTTGGGCTGCTACCAATAATGGATTATTTAGATATAATGTTAAATCAGACACTTTTCGCAGCTATAAATCAGGCACTACAGAAATTTTCTGGATGTGCGAAGATAAGCAACATAAATTTTGGCTAAATGCCTCTGTGGGGCTTGTTAAATTAACCTTGAAAGGTGATTCGTCCGAGTTTAATATTTACGGGAAAAATGAAGGCTTTGACGATAGATCCGTCCGAAACTATGGTGCAGTAAGCAGCAAGGGCCAGGTATTGTATGGCGACACATCAGGTTATTTCGTATTTATGCCAAATGAGCTGGTGCATCGCGGACCCACCCCGAAGGTTGTTATTAATGAGTTTCTATTAGGAGATAAAGTCGTCGAGCCTACAAAAAATGGTATTCTTACCGAATCCATTATGAATACCAAAAGCATTCATCTGGCGCATAATCAAAATACATTCTCGTTTAAAATTTCCAGTATAGATTTTGTTAGCGGCAAAACACATGTTGCCAATAGTTGCCAACTTGAGGGGTATGACGCTCAACTCCGGCCGGTCGGTCCTGATGGCAAAATAAGCTATTACAGCATTCCTTCAAAAAAGTACAAATTCAAGGTGCGAAGTCAGAATAGTGATGGTGATTATTCTGAAAGAGTTATTGAGGTAATTATCAATCCGCCATGGTGGGATACCAAACCGGCATATATTACTTTTGCCTTGCTGTTTATGGCCGGAATATGGCTGTTTATTCATCTAAGGTCGCTCGCTTTGATCAGGGAAAAACGCATACTGGAGTATGAAGTGGAATTAAGAACCAATGAGGTGAATGAGCAAAAGGAGGAAATTACCGCGCAGCGGGATAGTTTGGAACAGGCATTTGATGAACTTAAAATAGCCCAAAAGCAACTGATCCAGTCAGAAAAAATGGCATCGTTGGGCGAGCTTATGTCTGGCATAGCGTACGAAATTCAGACTCCGTTAAATTTTGTCAACAGTTTTTCGCAGAACAATATTGAACTGATCAATAAGCTTATGGGCGAGCAGTTAAAGAAATCGCCCGCCAGGCGCGACGGTGATACTGCCGAGGTGCTTGCCATGATCAATGATAATATTAGTAATACACTTTACCAGGGGAAGCGGGCTGAGGACATTATCAAGGGGCTGATGCAACATTCGCAGGCCAGTAAAGCAGAGCGTGAACTTACCGATATCAACCTGCTTGCAGATGAGTTCTCAAAACAGGCCTGGACGAATCTCCAGGCGAAGAATAGTAATACAAATATTAAGCTATCCGTCTACCCGGACGATTCTATTCCTAAAATATATATCATTCGCCAGGAAATGGGAAAGGTGTTGCTCGACCTGATTAACAACGCTTTTTATTCCGTGAATCAAAAACAAAAACAAGCGGGTAATGATTATGTGCCTGAAGTGTGTGTAAATACGAGTGCGGATAAAAGATCTGTGTATATCAAAGTGAAAGATAATGGAATTGGAATTCCTGCCGGTATACAGGACAAGATAATGCAACCCTTTTTTACCACCAAGCCCGCGGGCGAAGCCACAGGTTTGGGATTGTTTTTAAGCTACGATACTATTGTAAATGGGCATAATGGCAATCTCACATTTGGTACCATCGAAGGTAAATTCGCCGAGTTTGTAATAAAACTACCTATCCGCGCTAACGAATCATAAAATATCCGACCAGAGGTAAATATATTCTTACCTTTTGCGAATCACTTAAACATGGTATCCGCTCTTAAATGCCGCCACGCTTAAGCTTAAAACTTGTTGCGGCCATGCAGTTCCTCGTACAGTTCAATCACCTTGCGCTGCAGCGACGTTATCTCGGCTTCTTGCTCTGAAATCTTCTTTTTCAGGATATCGCTCGTAAATTCAATAGGGGCAAGCTCCTCGTTGTACACGTTGAGCAGTTGCAGCAATGTTACGCTGTAAATATCCGCAATTTGCTCCAGTCGCGACAGGTTAACATCGGTTACACCGGTTTCAATTTTCGACATAGCCGGGATAGATATTCCCAGGCGGGTTGCCACGTCTTCCAGCGTCCAGCCGTTGCGCTGACGAATCAGTTTAATACTTTGGCCAACAGTAGTTTTTGGCTGTTTGTTCTCAATTTCACCCATTTTAAAAATCGCACACTAAGTTAAAGGTCATAATCATTGCCTTCCAAAGTATAACACGCGGGGGCAGTACGCGGGCTTCTCGGTCAAAGCGTTTAAACAAATTAGGACTGAAAGATGTAAATTTTTTTTGACTAAATCAATAAGACAGATATCTGATTTTCTGAATGTTAATATTTTATACTCAAATTTATTACCAATTCTTGATAAATATTTCCCGATAGGTAAAAGTAGCATTTCCTGTGGGGAAAAGGGAGGGCGTTCCCCGCTGATAGAAGCGGGGCGGGCTGTTCACTCATACGCCTGCAGGCATTGCGCTCGGCCTGTCACACTGAGCCTGTCGAAGTGCAGGTATACGTTGCCATCCCTAACGCGTTTTGTTCGTTCGTTTTCTGAGTAGGTAATAATCGAACAATACAAACAATATTGTAATAATAAAAAATATTCTTTGTAAATAAATTTTTATCTTTATATTTGTGACCTCCCTTTCCGGTAATTACCGGCTCCAACTGTTCGCTTTGTTGCAAATCATTCCGGTTTTAAGAACAAACGAACACCCAACAGATCATCAAAGCGGGCTTTATTAGTGATAGTAAAGTCAAAGTCCGTAACTATCTATTAGGGCTATTAGGGGAGTGTATTTTTTGCATAGCAAAAAGGTTGAAATAGTTGTAAAGGTTGTATTGGTTGAAGTGGTTAACCTTTCATAACCTTTACAACATCTACAACCACTACAACCAAATCACTAATTCACTAAATCATTAATTCACTAATTAAACATGTCCAACCAACCACAAGGCAGTTTCACCTTAACTGCCGAACAGCTGCAAGCCGATGCAGCACACTGGCAAAACCAAGCCAATCAGCCACGCGACAATTCCCTACGCGTAAGAACCTTTAACCAAATGATGCAAGAAGCAAAAGAGCAACCCGTGCCACAAATGCTATTTGGTAAGTTTTGGTTCGAGGGAGAGCTTTGCATCTTATTTTCGGATAGTAATGCGGGTAAATCTATCCTTGCCACACAGATTGCCAACAGCATTTGCAGCGGCAGCAGCATTAACCCAATCCCGATGGAAACCAATAAGCAAGCCGTTTTATATTGCGACTTTGAATTGACCCCTAAGCAATTGGAAGCACGGTATACGCAGGATTGGAATGCCCATTACCAATTTGCCGAAAACCTTTACCGTGCCGATCTGAACCCCGACATGGAACTTCCTGAAGGCTTTGATTATGAAGAATACCTTAATTATGGCATCGAAAGTGCTATTATAGATACAGGTGCTAAAGTGGTGATCATTGACAATATCACCTATATAGCAAGCGAAAACGAGCAGGCCAAATTTGCATTACCCTTGATGAAGCAGCTTAAGGCGCTAAAAAATCAATATGGGTTAAGTATACTGGCATTGGCACATACACCCAAACGCGACAAATCAAAACCCATTACGAGCAACGATTTGCAGGGCAGCCGTATGCTGATGAACTTTTGCGATAGCTCATTTGCTATTGGCAACAGCAACGAGCAACCCGACAGGCGATACCTTAAGCAAATAAAACAGCGCAATACCCCGCAGGTGTATGGTACCGATAATGTTTGTGTATTTGATATTGTAAAACCACATAACTTTTTGCAATACAACTTTGTGGGTTATGGCGATGAGAAACAACACCTGAGAGACCCCAAAGAAAATAAGAGAGAAGAATTGGCCGAAAAAGCTATAGAGCTTAAGCAACAAGGCCTCACCCTGCGACAGATTGCTACCGAATTGGGTATCCACCACAACCGCGTTGACAGGCTTATTAAAGCTGCACAAAAAGGATAAGTATTGTTCGTTCGTTTTTTGAGCGGGTTGTGTAACGAACAATTTTTTATGTCATTGCGAGGAACGGCCTGAGCGGGTGACGAAGCAATCGCATGCTATACAGAGCAAATAACAGGGTTTAGAATTTGCATAGCCGCTCTGTATAGCATGCGATTGCCACGCTATCGCTCGCAATGACATAAAAAATTGTTCGGTACTCTCTCATCTCATCCCCACCCAACAAACGAACGAACAAACCCCACCAATAACAAATGACCAATGATACCCAATGCCCTACACTCTCGAACCTTATTCAACACCCTCATCGCGTTACCGTTGCCCTGCCTGCAACCATCGCGACCGTACTTTTGTGCGCTACATAGATACCGAAACCAGGCAGCATCTTGCCGACCATGTAGGCCGCTGCGGACGTGAAAACAATTGCGGCTACCATTATAAACCTTCGCAGTATTTTCAGGAGCAGGGCGGATGGCGCGTGGCGCAAGGCGTAAGTGGCAAACGGATATTTAAGCCCAGGAAAAAGGCACCAAGGGTTATACGGCCCACGCAACTGCTAACTGCCCCGCGCCAATCTTACGATTTCCTTTGCATCCATCCGGATGTCGTGAATGCCAGCTTCAAACAATACGATCGCAATAACCTGGTGCAATATCTTATTCAGCAGTTCGGGTTCGATAAGGCGGATGAACTGGTGGGCCGCTACCGGATAGGCACTGCAAAACACTGGCCGGGATCAACCGTGTTCTGGCAAATAGATACCCTTGGGCAAGCTCGCACTGGCAAAGTAATGCTTTACGATACTCATACTGGCAAACGGGTGAAGAAGCCGTTTAGTCACATCACGTGGGTGCACGCTTTGTTGAATCCCAAGTCTGAAGTCGAAAGTCAAAAGTCAAATCCAGACTTGAGACTTCAGACTCAAGACTTCAGACTTAGACAATGTTTATTCGGAGAGCACCTGCTCAAAGAGTTTCCCAGCAAACAGGTAGCTATTGTAGAGAGCGAAAAGACGGCCATTATAGCTTCGGCTTGTGATGACAGTTTTGTGTGGCTGGCCTGCGGCAGCATCAACAACTTGAATGCTGCCATTTGCAAGGCACTCAACGGGCGACGTGTAACCCTGTACCCCGATCTGGGCGCATACGACAAATGGAAAACCAAAGCCCGGCAGCTGGAAGCAGCTATGCGCAAAAGCCGGTTCATGATATCGGATATACTAGAGCAACACGCCAATGCCGGGGACCGCAAAAATGGATTAGACCTCGGCGATTTTTTGAAAAGAATAAATAACAACAAACCTTAAACATAATGGCAAAAAACCTTAAACAATTATTACTGCGCTATTACTGCTATCAGCGCGATGTGCAAAAATATACCCTGCAACTGGAAGAGCTGCAAAGCAAACCCCTTGACTATGCCGGCCAAACCGATGTGGATGAATTGCAGCATGTGTTGAAGTATAAAACCGAAATACAGAACCGCTATTACACTCTAAAAAAAGTGAGCGACCAGATAATGAAATACAACAAAGAACTGGTAGACCTGCTCACCATGATAGGCATCCCCCTAAACCACAAAATAACTCTAACCGACAACGGCAACACCATCCACTTTTGGCACGACGAAGATGGGTATGTGGATTGGGAAGTGGTGGAGTAGGGGGTTTGAGGTGTTTGAAAGCAATGGAGAGAACGAATAGAATATAAATCATTACGACTGACATCAATTCTTTATCCCGAAATAAATAAATGTTGATATGTTGAAAAATAAATAATGATTATATTAGTAATAAAAATAAAATAAGTTAGTCAAAACACCAGGTTTTTCGTTTTGTGAACTAAAATTTACTTTAGATAACTTTCGTAAGTAACTGATAATTAATTAAAATAAAAAATATTTTTTTTAATGCAGAATTGTTTACATTTGGATTAGATACAGAAATGTAAAACTTTTTAACTTTGAATTCGTTTTAAGATAAATTGTTTTACCTTTGCAGCCCCAAAATGGAAAGTACTAATTACACCCACATTGCGAAACTTTATGGATTTAAATGTTTTTTCAATGAAAACACTATGGATGTAAAGGGCACTAATTGGTTTAACGAAAAAATGATTGATCTATTTATATGGATTGAGCATATTTACCCATTTAATGAGGATTTTAAAATCCAAATAATTGAACCAATATCAAAAAAATAATAGGATAAACAGGGTGAGTGGAGTTCTTTAAAAAGCAAAAGAGCCGGGAGACCATCCCCGACTCATTTTACCGATGTTCATTAGACTTCAACCCAGAAGCAGTATACACCGCCTTTTGGATGATAAATACGTTTACCATTTCTGGTAATGTACTTACTGAAGACTAACTTATACATCTTGCCGTCACGCAATTGGTACTCAGTTTTGCTCATTTCACAAAATTCTCCTTTCTCACCCTGTTTTAAGGTATCAGGGTGTTCACCTTACTCAAGATTTGGTCAATTTCCGGCCTCTTGAGAAACTCGGAATGCTTTGTTGTTGTTCATGGGAATTGGTTAATCTTTAAACCCCTATTAAGGCTTTTCGGTTTACTAATCTCATGGTTTAGAAAGGATTCAGTACATAATTGTGTGACAGGTGGTTAAAATTACGAATAAAGTTTTAACTGGCAAATTTTTACTTAATCTTTTCACAGTTGTTAATAAAAACGCCACCTTATTTAGAATCCTGTTTATGTTTTAATCCCCCATCACTGGCACGAGTATGACGGGCAGGGTTAAGCGTAAAAGGCTACTCGTGACTATTGTTCGCCTTGTCTCACCTCATCCCGGCTTAAAAAACGAACGAACAAACCCACCACGTCATTGCGAGGAACGGCCTGAGCGGTGACGAAGCAATCCCCGATTAGCAGGTCGATCATGTATGTTCTACACCGTTCTGTTCGCTCTGTATAGTTTGGGATTGCTTCGTTGCGCGGCTCACACCGGCCGCCTTGCGCCTCGCAATGACGCGCGGAGAGAATACTTTAGCAAAACTCACCACCCCTCCAACCAATTTTAGTATAATTCAATAACCCCCTCAACTGGCGCGAGTATGACGTGCAGGGCTAAGCGTAAAGGCTACTCGTGACTATTGTTCGCCTTGTCCCACACCATCCCACTCAGAAAACGAACGAACAAAATCAACACCACGTCTTTGCGAGGAACGAAGCAATCTCCAAACTGTGCACGTCGTGGAGCAGAGATTTGTTGATGAACGTTCAGCAAGAAAATCCTGCTTCGTTGAATGTCCTACGTAGAGATTGCTTCGTTCCTCGCAAAGACGCGCGGATGGTATGCGTGTTCGCCTTGTCCCAATCCATCTCTACTCAGAAAACGAACGAACAAAAAACAATTATCCTGTCGCACAACGCCCTTCCCCCTCGTAATACCCTAAAACAATCACATGAAAAAACTCTACATCTGCTTATTACTATTTGCTACACTGGCGGCGGGGTGCCACACTGGTTCGGGAATGGATAAATGCGGGCCGTGCCCTTTATTGAATACCGCGATATTGATGGAAATGAGAGTGCGGATAGTGGATAAAACTACCGGCGCCGATCTGTTCCTGGCGCCCAACTCTACCTATAAACCTACCGACCTGAATGTAACAAGCTCTGTAGACGGTCCCAATTTTCATTTCCCGGTCGACTCGACGGATACCAACAACCGCACTATCCTGTTAAGGGATTTTGAGTCGGTAAACTACACGCTGAAACTGGCCAATCTGAGCGCCGATCATATTAATGTAGTTGTAGGTCTTAATGACCAGAAATGCTGTGCCACGACCGAAGTAAAAAGCATTAAGCTGAATGATAGTACGGTATGTGCGCCATGCAGTACGCAACAGTTGGTGACGATTAAGAAGTGATTTGGTGAGTGGTGAATAGGAAGATACCTGTAAGGCTGCTCTGTATAGCATGCGATTGCTTTCCCGAAGTAAATTCGGGACAGGCTGTTGCTCAGCTCACACCATCCGCCTCGCGCCTCGCAATGACACAGTAAACAAAAAAACGCCCGATGATTACTCACCAGGCGTTTAATAGTTAAATTTATATCTTATTAACGGTGGGTAATGCCTTCGGCCAGTACCATCACTTTGTTGTTCAGCACTTCAACAACGCCGCCGTTGATGAGGTATACCTCTTCTTTTCCCCCGTGACGGATGATCAGTTTGCCATCCTCAAGGGTCGAGATCAGCGGTGCGTGCTGGTTCAATACTTCAAATGCGCCCATAGTGCCCGGCAGGTTTACCGAAGCAACTTCGCCTTCGAACACTTTTTTATCGGGAGTTAATATTTCCAGGTTCATTTATTGTTTCTGTTTGAGAGTCAAGAACCAAGAGTCAAGAATCAGGATAAAAAGCTCTGAAATCTTGGCTCTTGATTCTTGTATCTTGATTCTTAGCTATTCGCTTCCGCCAACAGTTTCTTGCCTTTTTCTATAGCGTCTTCAATGCTTCCAACCAGGTTGAACGCAGCTTCAGGATATTCGTCCACTTCGCCGTCCATGATCATGTTGAAACCTTTGATGGTATCTTTAATGTCAACCAATACACCTTTTAAGCCGGTAAACTGCTCGGCAACGTGGAATGGCTGAGAAAGGAAACGCTGTACACGGCGTGCGCGCGACACAACCAGTTTATCTTCTTCAGAAAGCTCGTCCATACCTAAGATGGCGATGATATCCTGAAGCTCTTTGTAGCGTTGCAGAATTTCTTTTACACGCTGAGCAGTGTTATAATGCTCGTCGCCTAAGATAGCAGGGCTTAAGATACGTGAAGTTGAGTCAAGAGGGTCAACCGCAGGGTAGATACCCAACTCAGCGATCTTACGAGACAATACGGTGGTAGCATCCAAGTGGGCGAAGGTAGTAGCCGGCGCAGGGTCGGTCAAGTCATCCGCAGGTACATATACTGCCTGTACAGAGGTAATTGAACCACGTTTGGTTGAAGTAATGCGTTCCTGCATGGTACCCATCTCAGTGGCCAGTGTCGGCTGATAACCTACCGCTGAAGGCATACGGCCTAACAACGCAGATACTTCTGAACCTGCCTGGGTGAAACGGAAAATGTTATCGATGAAGAAAAGGATATCACGGCCTTTACCTTCAGCGTCACCATCACGGAAATATTCAGCGATAGTCAAACCTGACAAGGCCACACGTGCACGTGCACCCGGCGGCTCGTTCATCTGTCCGAATACGAAGGTTGCTTTTGAATCTTTCAGTTCGTCTTTGTTTACTTTTGAAAGGTCCCATGCGCCTTTTTCCATCGCGTGAACAAAGTCGTCACCATATTTAATAATGCCTGATTCGATCATTTCGCGCAGTAAGTCGTTACCTTCACGGGTTCGCTCACCTACACCGGCGAATACTGATAAACCTGCATAAGCTTTTGCAATGTTGTTGATCAATTCCTGGATCAATACGGTTTTACCTACACCCGCACCGCCAAACAGACCGATCTTACCGCCTTTTGCATAAGGCTCTAGTAAGTCGATAACCTTGATACCGGTGAACAATACTTCACTCTCGGTAGAAAGGTCCTCAAAACGTGGAGGTACGTTGTGAATTGCTTTACCATCAGTTTTATCCAGGTTACCCAAACCGTCGATAGCATCACCAACCACGTTGAATACGCGGCCTTTGATATCGTCGCCCACAGGCATTTTAATAGCTGCTTCCTGATCCACAACCGGCATACCGCGCAGTAAACCGTCGGTTGAGTCCATCGCTACGGCACGTACACGGTCTTCGCCTAAGTGCTGCTGAACTTCCAAAACAATTTTCTGGCCGTTTTCTTTGGTGATTTCTAACGCGTCATAAATTTTAGGAAGGTGACCTTCGGAGAAGCTTACGTCAACTACCGGACCGATGATCTGTGATATTTTTCCAATGTTTGGCATATATAACCTGGTAATTTAAAAGATTTTGTAAATGAAATAGTTCTCTATAAAATGCTTTTGTTTTAGAGCCGCAAAGCTAAGGTTTTTTGACAGAAATATAAATAGTGCGGAAGAAATATTTTTGGCCTGCAGTTTTTAGTTGGCGACTGGCGGAAAAAGCTTTTGAAAATTGCATTCCGGTTAACTGATAATCCGTCATTGATTAACTATTATTTAATAATTGTCAATAAAATGTCATTGAAATATTAATCAAATTACTATGTTTGCATAGTAACCGGTTAGAACTATTACAATTACAAACCCCTAATCAACTTAATTTTTATGCGTAAACTTTTACTATTAGCGCTTGCTATAGCGCCGGTAATGGCTTTTGCCCAGGGTTTCCAGGTGAACCTCGAGGGACAAAAACAAATAGGTATGGGCCATACCGGGACGGGCCTTGCACAAGACGGCGCCGCTTTATTTTTTAACCCGGGTGCGGTAGCTACCGAATCCGAGAATTATGTGCAGGCAGGAATAAGTCCGCTTAGCTTCAATTCGGTATTTAGCCCCGCCGGATCATCAGAACAATATCGTACTGCCAGCAATTGGGCCACCCCATTTACGTTTTATGCAACCTGGGGACCTAAGGATGCCCGCTGGAAAGTCGGTATGGCAGTATATACGCCTTTTGGCGGATTGACCGACTGGGGAACCACCTGGCCGGGACGGTTCGCTGCCGAGAAACTTGACCTGAAGGCAATCTACTTTCAGCCAACCATCAGCATTAAGGTAACCGACTGGATGAGTATTGGTGGTGGTTTTGTATATAATCATGGCAAAGTTGATCTGACCAGGGGGATCCCTATTGAAAATTCCAACGGACAATCAGGCCAGGCTGAGCTAAATGGCAGCGGTAAAGGTTATGGATGGAACGCTGGTGTTTACTTCACGACACAATCGGGTGTTACTGTTGGTATTACTCACCGCTCAAAAGTGAATACAACTATCAATGGCGGTACGGCTACGTTTACTGTACCAGCATCACTGTCAACAAATTTTCCTTCACCTAACCAGTTTAATGCAAGTATACCGCTACCTGCAACCAACTCAATCGGTATAGGGTATCGTCCGTGCAGCAAATGGCTATTGGCTTTGGATGTGAATGTGGTAGAGTGGGAACCGTTCAAAACATTGTCCTTCGATTATAAAACAAACACACCTTTATTGCAGGATACACACTCTCCGCGCAACTACAGTAACACCATCGGTGTGCGCGGTGGTGCCCAATATATGGCTACTAATAAACTGGCTTTGCGTTTCGGCGGTGGTTATGCTGAGTCCGCAGCTTTGAATGGTTATGTAACTCCTGAGGTTCCTGATGCCGATCGTGCTTATGCTACCGGCGGTATCGGCTACAAGTTGGCGCAGCATTTTGATGTCGACTTGTCATTTGAGTATGAGCATCTAATGCAACGAACGCAAACCAATTACGAAACGCAGTTGTCGGGCACGTTCAAATCAGAAGTGTATATCCCGGGCATCTCATTAGCTTATCACTGGTAAACCTAAATTATTATTACAATGAAACAAATAAGACATTTTATATACGTCATTGCGGGGTTACTGGCATTAAGCGCTTGCAAGCCCAGCATCAATTCGCCAAAGCCATCCAATGGCTCGGCAGATTTTTCAAGATATATCGCCATAGGTAACTCCCTCACTGCAGGCTATGCTGATGGCGGTTTATACCGCGCTGGGCAAATGGTATCGTATCCAAGCATTATGGCCAAACAAATGCAGTCAGTTGGTGGCGGAGCATTTAATCAGCCCTTATTTGATGCCAGCCGGGCCAATGGGTCAGGCTATCTGCAACTGACAGGTTTTAACGCCGATGGTACACCGATCACAACGCCGGTTACTGCCAACCTGGCTATTCGTGGTATACAGCCTGTTCCCGGTTTTGGAAATGTAACGCTTTACACCAAATACACCGGCGACATTGAAAATTATGGTGTACCCGGAATAAAGTTATACCATATCACTTACGGTCCTTATGGCAACCTGAATGGTTTCTACGAACGTTTGTTGCCCGGGGACGAAGGCACTAACAACACCACTTATCTTGATTTTATCACCGCCAAGCCATTCACATTTTTCTCCAACTGGCTGGGCAATAACGATGCCCTGGGTTATGCAACATCCGGTGGTGCGGGTGATGTGCTGACCGACAAAGCTACCTTTGCGGGATTATATAATTTACTCATCGGCAGGTTAACAGCCAGTGGTGCAAAGGGAGTGGTGGGTACTATTCCTGATGTAACATCTGTCCCCTACTTTAATACGATAACCGTAGCTGCAATTTTGGGAGCTGTTCAAAAACAAAATCCACAGGCGCAGGCTATTTATATCAATGCTTTGGTAAGCGGAACCACATATGCACCGCGCGCCGCTACTGCCAAAGATTTGATCGTACTTACCTTTCCAACTAATAAGATTGGCGTGCCAATAAGTACCCCTTATGGAAATTTGCCTTATGGATTGACGCCTTATACACCGATTGATAATGAGTTTGTGCTGGATGCTAATGAAGTTGCCTTAACGCAGGATTATGTGCAATCTTATAATACTACCATCAAATCCGTCGCGGCAGCAAAAGGTTTGGCTGTGTTTGATTCCTATACTTTCCTGAATAATGTGAAAGCACACGGATTAATTGAGGATGGCATCAGCCTGAATTCAAACTATATCAGCGGGGGCATATTTTCGTTGGATGGCGTTCACCTTACCCCGCGCGGTTATGCTATCGTAGCCAACGAGTTTATCAAAGCCATCAATGCCAAATATGGTTCAACTATTCCTTTGGCCAGTGTGTCGGATTATAGCGGAGTGAAATTCCCATGATTTTGGTAGCAGCGGCAGTTGCAGTGGTAAAACTCAATACTGCAACTGCTACTGCCGCTGCCACTATATTCGGATAAATACTTATCTTGCTTACCAATAAGCACATAGATGTACTTCACCAGCCTGCCCGATCATAGCAAACCAGGGTTTGATGAGCAGCTTCATTTCAGCAGCTTTAAAAAACATAATATTGTTTTTAATGCGCTGGTGAGCAGTAGTCAGTGTGAAAATCATGTCGGCTGCCTTTCTTTCAAAACTGTTTTGAGCGGGGAGGAGTGGTACGGTATCAATAACCGTCGTATCGCAGTGAGGCCAGGCCAGTTCCTGATGCTGAATGATGATCAGGTTTACTCCAGCAATATCGATACTATTGGGAAAGTTCAAAGTTTCTCCATTTTCTTTAGGAATGAATTTGCCTCAGCAGTTTTTGCTGATAAGCTGTTGAACGAAGAACGGTCGCTGGATGATCCATTTTATAACGATGGACGATTACCGGAATTTTTCCAGACACTTAACTGTATTGAGCCGGATTTACTAAAGCAATTATCAGGTCTGATTTTTTCGCTTGATAATGAAGGCTACGATAGCAATGTGGTCGATGAGCATTTGGTTGATGTATTACAATCTCTTATCGGCGCTTACAAAACAGAAGCAAAACGATCAACAGGCGTGGATGCTATTAAAGCCTCTACCCGGACGGAGGTATACAAACGCCTTTGCACTGCCAAAGATTTTATGCATTCCCATTTTACTGATAAACCTGATCTGCGGGCCATCAGTAACGAAGCCTGTTTATCGGTTCCTCAATTGGTAAGGCAGTTTAAAACGGTATTTAATACAACACCTCATCAATATCTTACCCGTGTTCGCCTGGATCATGCTACCGGGTTACTAAAACAAACGAACACGCCGATTCATGAAATCACCTGGAAATGCGGTTTTGAAAACATGAGCGCTTTCTGCCGTGCATTTAAATCTGCCTACGGCGTTCAGCCTCATAATTACAGGATGATGTCCTGATAAAATTGAGCATTTCTGCACAATTCTTCCTATAGCGTCCGGATACATTTGTGGTTATTGATCCTAAAACAATGATCACAAATTGCGTATGAAAATCGATCTGTTTAAAAGTATTCCGGCCTCAAGACCCATCGAGGGGATGAATATCGTAAGGGTAACCATCGCTATAATTATCGGTGTGCATTCGGTGCGCGGACTATTGCATCCGGCCGATGTTAATGATTTTGGTGAAGCATTTAGTCAATGGGGGTTCCCGGCTGGTGCATTGTGGGCATGGGCACTGGTGATCGGCCAGTTTGCAAGTGATCTGGCTTTGCTATTCAACCGCCTCATCATTCCTGCATGCATATGTCACGCTATTATATTGATCAGCGGGATATGCATCATACACGCCAAAGCCGGTTGGTTCGTAGTTGGCGACGGTAGAAATGGGGCCGAATTCAGTGTGTTGCTTCTTGCCTGTCTTTTTGCCATTGCCTGGACCTATTGGCCACGAAAGCAACAATAATTAGACTTAAGACTCAAAACTTAAGGCTATTTTTCCCACATGTTCACTGCTTTCCATCAACGCATGGGCTTTGGCTGCATCTTTGGCTGGGAATACATCATGAATAACAGTTTTTATTTTGCCAGATGCCAGTAATGGCCATATATGCTGTTCAAGATTGCGCGCTATGGCATTTTTAAATTCGATCTCCCTTGATCTCAGCATCGATCCGGTAATGATCAGTCTTTTTCGCATCACCTGTGCCAAGTCAATCTGCACATCCTTCCCTCTCATAGCGTTGATCAAAACCAAACGGCCTTCTTCTGCAAGCGAAGAGATATTACCCGGAGTATAATCACCACCGATCATATCCAGTATTACATTGACGCCTTTTCCATAAGTAAGTTGCTTGATCGCTTCTGCAAAATCTTCCGTTCTATAATTGATACCTTTTGCTGCGCCCAATTCTTCACAAAATTTACATTTCTCATCCGATCCGGCAGTTATATAAACTTTGCTGCCTAACGTAGTTGCCATTTGAATGGCCGTCACCCCGATGCCGCTGGAACCACCATGCACCAGCAAGCTTTCACCCGGCTGCAGCTTACCCCGATCGAACACATTACTCCAAACTGTAAAAAATGTTTCAGGCAGTGAAGCCGCTTCAACAAAGCTCAGATTACCGGGTACAGGCATGCATTGCCCTTCGGGTACATTGCAATATTCTGCATACCCTCCGCCTGTAACTAAAGCGCAAATTTTATCGCCGATTTTCCAGCGGGTTACCTGGTCGCCAATGGCAGCAACAGTTCCTGCAATTTCCAATCCGGGTATATCCTGAGGGGCTCCTTTTGGTGGTGGATAATTGCCTTTTCGCTGATATACATCGGGCCGGTTAACGCCAGCGGCGGTCACTTTTACAAGTACCTCTGTAGAAGTTATAACAGGCTGAGGGCGTTCCTCAATTTGTAAAACTTCTGGTCCGCCGGCTGTGGTGATTACTACTGCTTTCATGAGAGCTAAGGTATCGGTTTTGATAATTCAGTATGCCAATTGGGGATTATTATCTTTTGGTACGGTTTTTTGATTGATTATCAATAAAATATAGCGATTATATGAAACCTGCTTTATCAACAATTGCCATTATTATCCTGTTTGCATCGTGCATCAAAGGGATAAACAACTTTCCTGTTACACCTAAAAAGCCTGTTCCGTCACAACCGGTTGTAGTCCAGAGAGATACTATCCCTGATGGAGGTGCCTTTAAAGTGATGATCCAAAAGGATTCAGCACAGGTGGATGAAACCATGTTGATCTACGATCACACCGCGGGAACCAGGTATTTAAATACCCAGGATGCGGTATATTTTCCCGGTTTTGGAGCAGCAAATCTCTGTAGTCTGACAAGCGATAACGTTACCTGCGCAATTCAGAAATTGCCTTATTTAAATGAATATCCGATTGGTTTAAAGGTAGATGCGAAGACTGATGGTATGTATATTTTAAGGCTGTCTTACACCAGCAAGGTGCCAGCAAGCATCAAGTTCTGGCTGAAGGATAAGTACCTGAAAGATTCGGCGAATATCCGTACAGGAAACTACACTTTCCAGGTGATCAAAGCAGATACAAATACCTACCTCAGCAAGCGATTTACAGTTGTTTTAAGGTAGTGTTATCGTTCGAACAATATAACCATTAGTTAAAAATATTCACAACATTTTCAGAAAGTCATTCGTACAAATTCAGATAGTAGACCAATATCTGCCTGGATTTATTTTAATTGATTTGACTTGATTTTTGTTGTGGAATGACCAGAGTACGCCCCGTATACAGAGCTGTGGTGATAATTTCCTTTATCACCCTGATTCTTTTTCCGTTTTTATCTTTTGCACAGCGCCCCAGTCTCAATTTTGAGCACTTCGGCACACGCGAAGGTCTGTCGCAAATTAATGTTAATTGCATCATCCAGGATAGCCGCGGGTTTATGTGGATCGGCAGTCGTAACGGGCTGAACAGGTATGACGGGTATAAGTTTACAACCTATCGTTATGATTCGGCAAATGAAAATAGCCTAAGTAATAACATGATAACGGACCTGGCCGAGGATTCGCATGGAAATATCTGGATAGCTACACAAAACGGCCTAAATCGTTATTGTCGTAAAACAGGAATTTTTACCCGCTACTTACATGATCCACATAATGGCAACAGCTTAACCAATAATGTTATTAACAGGCTGGCATTTGACAACAACGGTGCTTTATGGATAGCTACGCAGGTAAATGGCCTGGATTGTTTTGATCTGAAAAGGAATAAATTTATTCATCACACACATTCAGATCCCATTGCAGGAGCAATTAACGATAATAATGTCAGAACCGTTTATAAGGACTCACGCGGACGGATATGGGCCGGAACAGCCGGCGGCGGTTTAAATCTTTACGAAGCTAAAACGAATTCATTTACCAGTTACCAATTTTATGATCCTAAAACTCATGTGCTGTCAGGTGAAAATGTGATCAGCATTGTCGAAAATAATGATCGTGAGTTGTGGGTAGGAACACAGGAAGATGGTTTGTATTTGTTTAACGAGCAGAGTGGTGCCTTCACCCAGTACAAACACAAAGACGACAATATAAATTCGATCTCGAGCAATACGATCTATAGTCTGAATAAAGACGAAAGCGGGAGCTTATGGATCGGCACCGAAAATGGAGGCTTGACTGTATTCGATATTAAAAATCAAAAGTTTTATCAATACGCACATGATGAGGTAGATGGCAACAGCATTAATGGTAATTCCATTTATGCAATTTGTCGTGACCGCTTAGGAAATATGTGGCTGGGTGCTTTTAGTGGCGGTATCAATCTCTTTAAAAAATCTACATCGAGCTTTACCTTATATCGCCACAATTCGCAGCCCGGCAGTTTATCCAATAATTTTGTTCTTTCCTTATTTGAAGACAGGAATAAAAATATATGGGTTGGCACAGACGGTGGCGGGTTAGAAAAATTTGATCCGCAAAGCGGAATATTTACGAATTATAAACAAGAACGCGGAGGTAAAAAAGGAATCTCCGGCAACTATGTGCTGGCAGTGACCCAGGATGAGGAAGGAAAATTATGGATAGGTACCTGGGGTAACGGCATGACGGTAATGGATCCGGTAACGGGTAAGTGTGATTATTTTAGCAAAGATGCTGCCGGCGGGCATAAATTAAGCGGCAACAATGTGTATAACCTGTTGCAAACCCGTGATAATAAAATATGGCTCAGTGTTTTTGGTGGAGGATTGAATTGTTATGATAAGAAGACAAATACCATAAAATATTATAACCTTGACCTGAATAACCCTAAAAGTATCAGCAGTAATTACATCTATTCGTTATTCGAGGACAGTAAAAATAGGCTGTGGATAGGCACTTCCGATGGCGGGCTTAATCTTATCGACCGTGCTAACGGTACTTTTACCGTTTTTCAGCACGACGAAAAAAAGAACAGTATAAGCAACAATGGTATAACAGACATATTTGAAGATAGCAAAGGCCATTTGTGGCTATGTACCCTTTCGGGACTGGATCTGTTTAACCCTGAGACCAGGCATTTTACCGTGTTTACAAAAAAAGACGGCTTGTCGAGCGATATAACCTATGCTGTAAGAGAAGATGATAGAGGTAAGCTTTGGATCAGCACCAATAACGGATTATCTCAAATGGATCCGAAAACTGGTAAGTTTAAAAATTTTACTACCGAAGATGGTTTACAGGGCGATGAGTTTAAAGCGCATTCGGCGCTGAAGGCTGGCAATGGCAAATTATACTTTGGAGGTATCAATGGCTTTAATAGCTTTTACCCCGAACAAATACTGGAGCCTGTTTCTTTATCGCCGGTTGTTCTTACGGGCATACAGATTTATAATAAACCGTTAACGATAGCAAAAAATAGTCATGACGCTTCGCCTCTTAAACAAGATATCGCTGATACAAAATCGATCACATTATCTTACAAACAATCCATGATGTCGCTTGAATTTGCTTCGCTGGATTTTGGCTCTGCGGATAAAAAAGAGTATGCCTATAAACTTGAAAATTTTGATACAGAATGGATTACCGTTGGCAGTCGTAACACAGCATCCTACACCAATCTTCCTCCGGGGCAATATACATTTCAGGTTAAATGCAGAAGTAATAATGGCGCATGGTCGTTGGTCATAGATACGCTGAAGATTACCATCGTCCCTCCGTTTTGGCTTACCTGGTGGTTTAGGCTCCTGGTTGCAGTCGGTGTTGCAGCGGCTATTTATGGGATATTTAAATACCGTGTGCGGGTAATAGCATTGCAAAAATTGGTGCTCGAGAAGCAGGTTCAGGAGCGTACAGAGCTTTTGAAAGCAATGACAGCGAATGAACGCAAAGCGAGGGAAGAGGCTGAAAAGGCAAACCAGGCAAAAAGTGTTTTCCTGGCCACGATGAGTCACGAGATACGCACACCGATGAATGGCGTGTTAGGTATGGCTACGCTTCTGAATGAAACTGAACTTAGTTCAGAACAACGCGAATACTCACAAACTATCTTGCATAGCGGCGAAGCCTTACTGAACGTAATTAACGATATACTTGATTTCTCGAAGATCGAATCCGGTAAAATGGAGCTTGATGCTCATGATTTTGACCTGCGCAAATGTGTTGAAGAGGTAATGGACCTTTTCTCGGGAAAAGCAGCAGAGACAGGTATCGACCTGGTCTATTATGTAGAACCAGATCTGCCATATCAGCTTAATGGCGATAGCATGCGTCTGCGCCAGGTATTGATCAATTTATTGGGTAATGCCATTAAGTTTACACACCGCGGCGAAATATTGGTCAGCGTGAGTAAGGTAAGGGATTTAGAGGATGGGCGGATAGAGGTTGGCTTTGATGTACAGGATACCGGTATAGGTATTCCTGAAGAAAAATTGCCGCAACTATTTGAAGCGTTTTCACAGGTTGATTCGTCAACTACACGGAAGTATGGCGGTTCTGGTCTTGGGCTGGCTATTTGTAAGCGCCTGGTTGCCATGATGGGTGGCCGTATCACTGTTAAAAGTAAACAGGGCAAAGGTGCCACTTTTAGCTTCTCGATTAATTGTCTTGTGGCCGAAAATCAGAAGCAGAACAGTATAATCCCCGGCAGGGAAGCATTGGTTGGCAAAAAAGTATTGATCATTGATGATAACCTCACCAATCTGCGCATACTGCAATTACAGTTGCAACAACGTAAGATGGTAGTTTTATCAGCAACGGATGGCTCCGAAGCATTATACTTATTAGAAACCAATGAAGGTATAGAGCTGGTGATAACCGATATGCAAATGCCAGGCATGGACGGGGTAGAGTTTACTACGCTGCTCAAACATAGAAAGCCGGGTTTGCCTGTAATCCTGCTAAGCTCTATGGGTGATGAAAGCCAGAAGAAGCACCCGGGTTTATTTGTTGCAGTATTGAATAAACCAATAAAGCCATCTCATTTGGAAAAGGTGATCCTTAATCAATTTCAGCAGGAAGCAGAAAAAATACAGGAGAAACCCGAGTCTCATCAAAAGCTCAACACAGACTTCGCTTTATCAAAACCATTGAACATACTGGTTGCTGAGGATAATACCATCAACCAAAAAATGATTTTGAAGGTGCTTGAAAAACTGGGTTATAATGCGGTAGTGGCTAATAATGGACGCGAAGCTATCCATATGCTCGACCAGCAATTTTACGACCTGGTATTGATGGATGTGCAAATGCCAGAAATGGACGGGTTGGAATGTACCCGCTATATCAGGGAGAATTGCGAGCGCCAGCCGGTGATCATCGCCATGACCGCTAACGCAATGGTTGAGGATAAGGAAGAATGCCTGAAAGCCGGTATGAATAATTATATCGCCAAGCCTGTAAAGATCGACTTGCTGGTAGAAATGCTTCAGCAGACTGAATTCCCTGTGAAAGTTTCAATTTAAGTCGGCGGAATCACACACTTCAATGTAAAAAAAAATCAGGCAGTGTAGTGTTGTTTGCTTATTTATTGGTTATTTGCTTAAAAAATTATTTATGGCAATTCAACCAGGGCAACTCGCGCCGCAATTTACCTTAGTGTCATCCGAGAAGAAAGAAGTGTCTTTGTCGGATTTTAAAGGGAAGAAAGTTGTTTTACATTTCTTTCCCTTTGCGTTCACCGGAACATGCACTACGCAGTTATGTACCATGCGCGATAATTTTGGCTATTATGATGGATTGAACGCCCAGATCATCGCTATTTCTGTCGACTCGCCGCATACCCTTGCTAAGTTTAAAGAAGAATACAATTACCAGTTTTTATTGCTGTCCGATTTTAATAAGGTAGCATCTCCTCTATACGATGCCTTTTACGAAGTCTTTTCGCTCGGCCTGAAAGGGGTATCTAAACGCGCTGCTTTTGTAATAGACGAAGATCAGAAAGTAGTTTATGCTGAGGTACTTGAAAATGCACGGGAGCTACCCGATTTCAGTGCAATTGCCGGGGCTGTAAAGTAATTTCAAAAAAATTATTACTGTTTGAAAAGAAATCCTATTTTTGCAGTCCGTTTGAAAAAGCGCCTGCTTAACTGAGGCGCCTGTTTGGACGGAAATATATAAAGTGTTGCACTTGTAGCTCAATTGGATAGAGCATCTGACTACGGATCAGAAGGTTAGGGGTTCGACTCCCTTCAAGTGCACAAAAAATTTTAGGCCTTTCTGTACTGTACCGAAAGGCCTTTTAAATTTCAACCAACAACTATATATGCTGAATTTAGTTCTGTTTGGTCCTCCAGGGGCCGGTAAGGGTACTCAATCAAAAAATCTTATCGACAAATACGGTTTAATTCACCTTTCAACAGGCGACCTGCTGCGCGGCGAAATTGCCGAAGGAACTGAACTAGGCCTGGAAGCCAAAAAGCTGATGGACGACGGTAAACTGGTTCCGGATGCCGTGGTTATCGGTATGATCAGTCATAAACTAGACGCCAACAAGGCCGCCAAAGGCTTTATTTTCGATGGTTTTCCACGTACAGTAGTACAAGCAGAAGAACTTGACGAATTGCTTAATAGCAAAGGTGCGCCTATATGTTGTATGATTGCTTTAGAAGTAAATGATAATGAACTGGAACATCGTTTACTTTTACGCGGCAAGGATTCAGGCAGAGCAGATGATGCGAATCCGGAAGTAATTCGCAAGCGCATTAAAGAATACAATGATAAAACAGCTCCGGTAGCTGATTTTTATAAGGGGCAGAATAAGTTCAATAGCATAAATGGAATTGGTTCTGTAGATGAAATATTTGCCTCAATTTGTACGATAGTAGATAATTATCTTAAATAATAGGTTTAAAAACCAAAGATTGATATCCGGGAAACTACCCCCGGATATTTTTGTTTAATAAAAATTCGTTTCGGCTTAAATAAATCCGAAATCGTAATTCCGAAATCCGAAATAAGAAAGTGTCTCAGGGTTCAAATTTTGTTGATTATGTGAAGATATGCTGCCGTTCGGGGCATGGCGGGGCAGGTTCTGCGCATTTGCATCGTGATATACTCACGTCAAAGGGAGGTCCTGATGGCGGAGATGGCGGTCGCGGTGGGCACGTAATTGTAAAAGGCAACGCCCAGTTATGGACGCTGCTGCACCTGAAATTCCGCAAGCATGTGATAGCCAGCAACGGTGATTCCGGAGGATCGGCCCTAAGATCTGGCAAGACTGGGGAGGATGAGATATTGGAAGTGCCGCTGGGCACCATCGCTAAAAACGCTGAGACTGGCGAGACCATTTTTGAGATCACGCAAGACGGAGAAACGAAAATATTAACACCCGGTGGTCGCGGAGGATTGGGTAACTGGCACTTTAAGTCACCCACACAACAAACACCACGCTTTGCGCAGCCTGGCGAACCAGGTCGCGAAGACTGGAATATACTAGAGTTGAAGCTATTGGCCGATGTAGGTTTGGTTGGGTTTCCGAATGCTGGTAAGTCGACTTTATTATCTGTAGTTTCCGCGGCCAAGCCAGAGATAGCTGATTATGCATTTACCACGCTGGTGCCAAACTTAGGCATTGTGGCGTATCGCAATAACAAATCCTTTGTGATGGCCGATATCCCGGGGATCATCGAAGGAGCGTCGCAGGGTAAGGGATTGGGGTTCCGCTTTTTGCGTCACATCGAACGTAACTCCGTACTACTTTTTATGGTGCCCGCCGACACAAGCAGAACGATAAAAGAAGAGTATGAGATCTTGCTGAACGAATTAGAGGAATATAACCCGGAACTAATACACAAACCCCGTGTGCTGGCGGTAACCAAATCGGATATGCTGGATGCTGAATTGCAGGATGAGATGAAAAAGGAACTGCCGAAGGGTATTCCGTCTATGTTCATATCTTCTGTGGCCCAGAAAGGGCTGGATGCGTTGAAAGATCTGCTCTGGAAAGAGATCAACAAATAGTATAATCAGGAAGCTCCTATGGAGCTCAATCCTGATTTAAATAAAAAAGGACGTTAAACTCCGTAGGAGTTACCTATGATCAATTAAAACCTATACCAGGCAATCAGCACACACAGCAATAACAAAATACAGTTATTAACTACATTTTTTGGTTCATGCCGGTTATAATGAATTCTTGCTGCAAGCACCATAATAATAGCAAAACCAATGGCTGATAACGGCGTCAATCCCGGAGAGATATTTAATGCCAGCGGTAAAATAAGACCGATAGATCCCAATATTTCGATGATACCGATAAAGCGGGTAAGGGTTATAGGCAAACCTTCAACACCGGTTTGCCCAATGGCGACCAGTTTTTGCTCTGAATAAATTGATTTATTGATGCCGGAATACAGGAAGGCTGCTGCAACCAATGCCTGTAACATCCAAAATAGTGTGTTCATGACTGTTTGATTTTTAATCAAAGTTCGGCAGGATTACCGTAGATGCTTTTGACATTAATCAAAAAATCAAATCTGTGAACGGATGCGGCTTAAAGTTTCCTGGGTTATGCCCAGGTAGGAAGCAATCATTCCTAAAGGGACCCTTAACAATAATGAAGGGTTAGTTTTCATCAGGGTTTGATAACGCTGGGCGGCGGTTTCGAAGTGCTGATCGTCAAATTTTTGCTGCATTTGCACCATGCCCGAGCTTACTAAGAGTCTGCCCAATCTTTCAATCTCGTGAAAGCGGGAATATAGCTCTTCAAGCTTATCATAACTGATTGCATATAACACGGAAGGCTCTAATAGTTCGATTATTCGCCGGTCGGGTTTGCGGTTGATAAAACTTACAATAGAGCACGCAAACGTGTTTTCAGGGCTTATCCATTCGGTGATGTCTTTGCCGTCTTTAAAGTAATAGGTGCGGGTTAGGCCGCTTTCTACAAAATACAGGTAGTTGCAAACTGTGTTTTCCTTTACCAATACATGGCCTTTAGGTAGCTCCAATTTCTTTATCGCAGCTGCAAAAGCCTCTTTACTTTCGGATGAAAGATGGATGAAACCAGAAAGTACCGCGAAGAATGCTTCCATTGATGTTACACTAAAGATTTAAACCAAATATCGGGTAGATTGTTAAATTAATATGAAAACTAAAGAGAAACCGATAAAAAAGGCTAGCAAGAATCCCGTCACAGAAGCAAAAGGACATCCCGATGGCCCAAGCCTTACAGAAATGCTGAATGGAGAGGAGGAGAAAGTGTTGAGAAGAAAGAAGAAAGATGACCCGTCTGGCGGACCGATACCGGTTATTTAATGAGATAACCGACTATCAAAAAGATCATTTCTTTTTTAGTGCGGTAAACAAATAGATGTAGCAGCCTTTGCATGCTTGTTTGTCCTTAGAGGTATCTACTTTAAAAATAGCTTGGTTGGGCGTTATGAAGAAAGATTTTCCGGCAGTTAAACTGTCGAACGCTGATCGAATTTCTATGGCGCTGTTATAATAATCCAGGGTTTTAAAATCCTCTTCATGCGCAATTTTTCCGCCCTTTGTAAACAGCATTCTAGTATAGTCATCAGGTACGTCTTCTCCAGTATATTCAAAGCCGATTCTGTGGCTAATTGTATCGGAATTCGTCCAAGCGGAGAACAGGTATAACTTATCCCATTGAAATTTTGTAATCTCGTTAATTGAAATAATGCAGGGCGAATGCTTTTTATCGACACATTTCTGTTCAGCCGTCTTAATTAAATTATCCGTTACATTATTAGAGCAGCTCGAAATAAAAGTAAACGCAAAAGCGAATAAAGAAATTAAAATCAGCCTGATTTTGATTTGCATTATGGGTTAGCTTGTTATTTGATCAAATGCGGCACAAAGCACGAAGTATTGCCGGTTATCATCGTATCATCTTCACGCACACCCATGCCGGCCGGCTGCTGACCCACAACCCATGAGCCCAGAACAGGCGTTTTTCCATTAAACTTAGGAATATTAAAAAGTTCCTGGCAAATGTAGCCTTCGCCACCATACTCTCCTTTTGATGAGCCTATGATAGTGCCGTTTTGAATTAATTGAATGTTGGCACCTTCCCGGGAGAGAATCGGTTTTTTGGCATAGCTGCTTAATCTGTTCTCTTTTTCAAAATAACATTCCAAAATATAAGGGCATCTCGGGAAAAGTTTCCAAAGTATAGGTAGGATAGCTTTATTTGAAAGTATCATCTTCCACGCAGGTTCTATCCAGTACATTTGCTGCGATTCCAGTAAATTGGGAGCAAAACCTTCGCGTACCATCCACTCCCAGGGGTAAAGTTTGAAGATGTTCTTTATCGGCTCTGAGCGCATATCCACAAAAACTCTTTCATCATTATCATACCCGATATCGTCCATAAAAAGGAGATCGGTTTCGATGCCGGCCTGGATAGCGCAATCTCTTAAATATTCAACGGTAGTCAAATCCTCAAGCGATTGTTTTACACAGGCAAAATGAAGTTTGCCCGGATAAAGATAATTCTTCAAATACTTCCAGTAATCGATCAGCTTCTCGTGTAGTGAATTGAACTGGTCTTTTTGCTTATCAAAATCCTGCAGCCAAAACCACTGGACGATTCCTGCTTCAAATAATGAAGTAGGCGTGTCTGCATTAAATTCGAAAAGCTTAAGGTTGGTCCCGTCAAAGCCAAAATCAAACCGGCCATAAATAGCGGGGGCATCTTCATTCCATGAACGCTCGATCAATTCAATAGCATTATCAGGTATGGCAAACTGGTCATATAATTGATTATCGATCACGTATTGAACAGCCTCAAGGCACATATCCCATAGCTCGCCGGTAGCTTTTTCGATAAACAGGATCTCGTCCATCGAGAACTCATAATAGGCCGATTCATTCCAATAAGGAACGTTGGTGGTATGAAAACCGAAACCAAGTTTCTGAACAGCGTCTTGCCAGTTGTTGCGTGGGTTAATCTCTATTCTTCTCATGATGAAACTGAAAAACTATGTGACCCGCCAAAACCGCCTCTTACTACGGATGATTTAAATGCTGAACTACCAATATTGCTTCGCTCTGAAAGCGCCTCGGAATAATAACCGGCGTGCATATACCGACCACCGTAAAACAAACCATAAGGCCTGAACGCATAATACCAAAGCCAGCTACTGCCGCCACGACCCACATAAGTATACGCGGCCGTAGTATCCGAGCGCATATATACTTTTGGTGTATCGTCATTCCAATCATTATCCTTTGGCGTTTTGTGACACGACGCCAGCGCAGCCGTGATCAACACCAGCGAAATAGTTTTAGACTTTTTCATTTTACAGTGATGAAAATCTGGTAATTCTTGTTGACTGTCACCGTAGTATCCGTGCCTTCCGAGTTTTCGGCCGTTTCACGTGTTTGACCGAGAGATGGAATGGTATCTGTACTCACAACATCCTTCACCATCACATGATGAACCCATGTTTTCCTTTCGATGTAGAGCACGTCCTTCGTATCAGAAATATGCTTGACGGAAAGCTTTGCCTCGATGGAACCATCTTTGTCTATAGCTTTTACTTTGTCGTTGTTGCTGTTATCCTTGTTTTCACACGATGCTAAGGCAAAACCAAGGATGATAAGGAAAAGGAATTTTTTCATATTGTTTTATTTAGGGTGCTTTATAGATCACATATTTATCGCTGAGCTTGTCGCCATACCAGTGTTTATAATCGGGAAAACTCTTTAGAATAAATTTCTCTTTTGGTCCGGCATAGTTATCAGGCAGGATGATGTAGAGTGGGCCCGAGTGGCCGTCGTGTTCATAGTCATCAAAATCGATTCTCAGATCATCACCAATAGCTTCTAGCCCGAGAATACGGTTATGTTTGATCTCAAGGCCGAGCTCTTTATTGACGAACACAAAGGTCGCGTCGTGTACCTGGTTATCGATTGCCATCACTTTGTCTAGAGCCGCCTGATCGATGTTTTGCTGGGCGATGCCAGATATACCATGGGCGCTTTTGTTTTTGTTGTAACGATAACCCTTCACCAGGTACCATATACTGGTAAATGTAATGACTGCCCATATAATGCACAACAGATGGCGGTATGGCGCTTTAACCTGGCTAAAAAGATAGATCGCGCCCGGAATCACCAGCAAACCTATTACCCTGAAATGTCTGCCCTCGTAAGAAATGGCCTTCTGCATCAGGTACACATAACCGAAGAAAATAAATGCGACTGTATAAAAGATGATCAACAGCAGACGATAATTCTGATCCGATACTTTTTTAAGGATGGTTCTTACAAGCCATAAGCTCAATATCGCCAATAGTATTAGTATAATTATTGCCTGCCAATCGGTAAAAATTGCTTTGCCGGTATGATAGATTAATCCGTGGCAAATGTCATCGATAGAAAAGCCCGAAAGCAGGGGAGACGCCAGTGGAAAAGCGAACGTTTTCAAAGTCAACTTAAGCCCGGCCGATGCAGATGCAGGGTTTTGCCCTTTGGATAGAAAAGATATATAAATTGTTGCAAGTGCTATCATGGCAGGTATGGCAATCCATATCCCGTTTTTTATCCAGGTCATCAGGTCTTTGTTTGGCGACGACAGTCTGATCCAGATAAATAATAAACCTACTCCGAAAACCCACGTCATGGATGATTTGCAGAAAAAGCCGATCAGCCCGGAAAGTAAGATGAAGATTATCATTTGCCATGAAGCTCTGTTAAAAACTACGCATCCGTAAAGGAACCAACCTGTAAAGGCAAAGGATAATATTTCGCCGCCGTTATAAAATACGTAAGGAACTACAAAAAACTGTTGGCATCCAATAAACAACACACTCAAAGCAGCAATAAACGGTGTAAAGCCCACCTTTTTAAAAAAGGCGTAAAATCCGGATAAACCTAACAATTGGCACAGCAAAACGGTTAGTGCTGACGCTTGTCCGCTATTCACTCCAAGCATCAACTTAAATGCATAAGGCGCCAAATATTGCCCTGGGGACCACCAAGTAAGAAACTCAGAAGTATTTTTTGAAAAGTCTGCCTGGTCGGGTGTTACCATCATATTGAATTGTCCCCCCATTTCCATTGATCGCATCACCAGGAAACCATTGGTCGGGTCGGGAAAAAGCGACGGGGGGGCAACGAACGACAAAATACCCAATATCACCACAACGGCAAAAAGGCTGCCCATAATGATCCTAGCGGTTTGTTGTTGGTTAGATGGCATGATTATTCGATAATGCGGTCCCTGACCTTGACGGCGGGATTGCCCTGGTAAATGGAATAAGTTTCAAGGTTTTTGGTCGCTATCGAACCACTTGTAAGTACGGCATGCGATGCTATGGTGATACCTTGGTTTACTATCGCGCCGGCACCTATCCATACACCGTCTTCTAACGTTACGGGGGCAGTAATGAGGTCGAAAGTGTGTTTTTTGTAATTGTGGCTTCCGGTAAGTATGGTAGCACCCTGCGAAAGGCAGGAATTGGCGCCAATGGTAATCATTTCCAAACTATCCAGCCATACATTTTCACCTATCCATGCGTTATCGCCGATAGTCAGGTTCCAGGGATACTTGATGTTGACGTAGGGCTTTATAGTGACGCGTTTACCCAGTTTTGCACCGAAAGCTTTGAGTAAAAACCGTTTTATCCCATACACCGGGAATAGCCCAGATTTAAAAAAGAAGGCGTTGGTGTAATGCCACAGCAGCCTGGAAAATGCATTGCCACCCGGATGGTAAGGGTGGTTGTTATATAATGAAAGGTCAGTTTTTTGCACCGGATACAGGTTTATCGTCATGCTTTACCCAAAAGTAAAGAGTTATGGCAATAATGATATAGATGATTATATTAAATATTGTATGATGATCGAGTATCAGGTGCGATTTTTTGTCCCACAGTACCGCCAGCAATACAAAACGTAATACGTTCAATACCTGGATGGATATTAAACCAATCAACAAGAAGATCAGTTTAGGTTTTAACTTTTTTGGATAAGCGATCACAAAAGCCGCGAAGAAACTCATCACTCCCAGGCCAAGGCACGAGTAAACCACATCAATAATTCCTCGGCCTGCCACCAGTAGTTGATGATCGTTACTAATGCAGGTAAACCCGAGCATATTAACGATGCTCCTGGAGACAGTAAGTAGCAGGTTACGAAGCCAACGGATATAATTCAGATGTTCATCAAAAAACGGGACGTAGTGACTGCCGCGGGACGTAATACTAAAATAGAAAATGTTGAAGTAATAGAAGATCAGGAAAAGCCCGATGAACACCACTAAAAAACGCAGGGGAGACTCTCTATGCAGCCTTTTCATGATCTTGTTGCTTAATGATCTCGTCTATTTTGATATCCACGATCAGCCTGAACCAAAATCCCTGTAGAAAATGGAAGATGATTCCGGTGCGCCCGTCGAGTATACCCAGCTGAAAAATGATGCGCTGGGTAAAGTAGATCATTGGTCGAACGTAACGCGGCAGTCTCCACCATAATCGCTTGCGCCATGCCGTCCGCTCATCCGGCGAGCCCCAGAACCGTGGTTTTATGGTTTGTGTGCGCATTTGCATCATACGCTCCACTTCTTCCTGTGCAACCAGGTCGCTGTAACGGTTATGCTTTTCTATCCAGAAACGGATGTTATTCTCTTTCAGGTTTTCTTCCAAAATGATGCCGTCTTTCCATATTTCCAGCTTGCCGGGAACAATGAAACGGTGATCCATATTTTCGTTGGTATCTGAATGACCAACGCCATACCTAAACATTTTGAGCAGGTAGAAGGGGTAGTACCCCCCATGTTTTATCCAGCGACCTTTAAAAAAATTCTTACGGTTAAAGTAAACGCCGTTCACATCAGCATGATCTTCATCTTTAAAATTGATCAGCTTTGATTTCAGTTCAGGGGTAACGGTTTGATCGGCATCCAGGCATATCACCCAGGGTGTTGTAACGGGAACATTTTTAAGCGCATAATCCCATTGTCTAGGATGATTCTCAAATTTATGTTGTAAAAATATGACGCCATACTGCTCACCAATAGCAATGGTATTATCTGTACTGCCGGAATCGAGAATAAATATTGGGACCTTCAAATCAGCAATGGATTGAAGTAAACGCCCCAGATGGAGTTCTTCGTTAAAGGTTAATATGATAAATGAAAACTGCGGATTCAAAGCAATTTTGCTTTTATGATCATTGATTTCCAAAAATAAGGCGCTCTCCCACAACCTTTAAAGCCAGTTACGGCGAAACCTTTGTCAGTTAACAGCTTACTTAGTGTTTTCTTCGACCAAAATTTGATATGCCCTCCCGGCCAGGTTGGATCATGGTGCGAATCCCATTTACCTAAAATAGCGAGTAACAGGTTTTTCCAGTAACCATGGTATGGTGTTGAAATGATCAGCTCACCATTTTTCTGCAGTGCATTTTTACAGAATTCAATAAAGCTATCCGGGTTGTATAGGTGTTCAATTACCTCAGTTGAAATAATTGTATCAAACTTCAACTTTTGCAATTCAGCAGGCAATTGATCGGTCGATAAATCCTGTAGGAAGAAGCGGTCAGGAAATTCTTTTTTTGCGATTGCAATTCCATTTTCGGATGCGTCCGTTCCATAGGCATCGTAGCCCTGTTTTACAAGATAACTTACTAAATGCCCATTGCCGCAGCCAAGGTCGAGTATACATCGGTTTTTGTCTTTATCCAGCATGGAAAATAATGCGTCATGCAAATAAAAAAAGGTGTGGCTTGGTTGGTTATTGGTGTAGCCGTAATCTTTGTAGTCAGCCATTATTAATGATTTGATTATACATGCTGATATATTTTTCTGTCAGGTTTGTCTCGTCGAAATCGGTACGGATAATATTTGGCGCTACCTGCCTGATGCCGTTCAACTTATCTTTCTCTTCAAATATTCTGTTAATATAAGCACTAATGTCGTTTTCATCCAGTTCGCATACCCAGCCCAGGTTGTTTGTGGTTACATAATCAGCCAAACCAACATATTTGCTGATCAACACAGGAGTACCAACACTCAGACTTTCAATTACCACATTGCCGAAATTCTCGTCATGCGAAGGCAGCACCATCAGATCCTGCTGCTGCAATACCTCAAATTTATTTGCCCCCTGGAAACCAATCCAGCTTACGCAATCAGCAATCCCGTTATTGTCTGCAATTGTTTTCAGCACGTCAATATAATCCTTTTCGCCATCGCCTGCGATTGTGAGATGATAGGGAACGGTGACTTTAGCTAACGCATTCAATAAAATATCTAACCCTTTTTTCTCCTCTATCCTCGAAAAGAACAACAGCTTTAATGGCGAGCCATCTGCATAATCATGTGTGTTTTCGCTTATTATTCCGGGCAGTACTACGAAGTTGGGAATAGTAATGATTCGATTAGGCGGGATGACACTTTCGATGGCCCGCTTTTCCCTGTCGGATGTGACGTGAAAGGAAGATTTTTTCAATAACCTTTTTCCAAGCAGGCTATGAATGATCTGCTTCGGTAAGCTGTTTTTATTACTGAATGAATAAGCGCTTAAAGTGCCCCTTGGCGAAATCACGACGGGAACCCCGCGTTTTATGGCGATCCAGCAAGATAATACTGATACCAAATTCCACCATGCGTGGATATGGATGACATCAAAGCCTTTGACTTCTTTCCGTAGATGTTTCAGTAAGGCTGGCGAAAAGTGGCTATGATCTTTAGTCAGTCGTTTAAAGTAAGTCACGGGCACATCATCAACAACCAACCGCTCTCCCGGAACAACCTTCAGTTCGGTAATGCCATTTGCAGTGGTCGTAAACACCTCAGTATAAAATCCTGCTTTGGTCAGTTCCTCGCTTAATTTCGAGACGGACATGGTGGGGCCGCCATAGATATAGGCTGGTTTATACGAAGCGTTTATTTGGAGTATCCTCAAGCTTCTTTTAATACCTTAGTTACCAGCAAGATTTTTTGGATAAGCCACATACTTATGTAACTCCAAAAAACCGTGTTGATGATAAATTCGAAACTGAGGCCGCGCCACATGATCTGGAACAGCCCACTAAATATCAGTGCGGTACCTAAAATATATCCCCCAAAAAGAATCTCGGCTTTTGTGGAGATCAATTGAGCAATAGCACCGTATAGAAAAAGAAACACAAATACCCCAACCCCGCCGAACGAAAGATAGGCGTCCACAATAAATGCCGGTTTTGCCGACACGTTTGAGCCCGAATTAATGACACCTGCATCATAAACCCGTTGCATAACCAGGCTTTCGGTTATTGGTTTGGATGGCCAGAAGATGCGTGGCACCAGGGCAATTGCCGATTGCTTTAATAATGTCGGACCATAATAGTTAACATATTGTGGAGTTGATTTTGTAAACTGAGTAAACATTGAGATTTCACTAAGCCTGAAAGCCAGAAAGCCCCAATTGCTATCATCTTCAATAGTTTGAGATGAATCTTTATTTAGTGCGGCGTCCAAAGCAATTTGAGATGCTTTATCTGCCTCGACATTATCGGACCAGACATTTTGCCGAAAAATGTTAATATAGCTTGGCAGAATTATGAATAGGAAAATTAAGGCAGGAATAAAGGTAATGGCTACTGCTTTTTTATAACTCGGGTATAAAAATATACCCAAAACAAGAACGCTTAATATGATAGGTTCTTTAAAACCGGAGATCAGCGCCTGGTAGAAATTAAAAAAGTAAAGAATAACACAAATAACGGTATTCCAAATCCTTCGGCGCGGAATAGCAAACGCCAAAGCAAGAGTTCCTGCGATAAAGCTTAAGGAGTTGAACTGGTTAGCGAATTGTTGGAAGCCTGAGATTTTTAGAAAAATAAAGGCAACCGGCAATGTAATACATGCTATAACAAAAACAAGGTTAGCTATTTTATCACCATCTATGTGGTATTTTTGTTTTTTGGGATATTTCATAAACATCAGTACCCCTGTGACGAAGGCAGCGTGGCCAAGGCAGTAATATCGCTGGCATTGTGCTGTTAAATCAAGCTTTTCATGATCAATTAAAAAATAGGGCGTCAGCTTCTGAAAATTTTCATATCCGAGCACATTCAGGAAAAAGAAAATAGAAGTGGTGCACATATACCCCGCGAAAATGATCTGAACCAGGATTATTGGCCTCATCAATTGTTCTGCAAATGACCGGTCAGCAGGCAATTCTTTTACCCATCCCGTCAGCGTAAGATAAAAAATCAGGAATGATCCAAGCCAGGCAATCATAAATGACAACTGAGAATCTGATCTAAATATGAGCGCCAGAAGCCATGGTATATATAGCGTTATATATTTCTCAATTGCGAAGTTGGTTTTCATTTATTAGGGCATGCAAAATAGATTTCCACTCACAGCTGCTGATGCGCGTTTAATTAACTCGCAGCCCACAGGGGTCACCTGATACAACGTATAGCCTAACGCGCTTAGAAATTCAAAACATTCATTAAAGTTTTGACCGTTGGCCTCCCAATAGCTTTTATCATATTCAAAAATTATACGTGGCATATGCTTTTTGATAGTTTGATTTAACCCAAGTAATACCTGGTATTCAAACCCTTCAACGTCTATTTTTATAAGATCAAGCTGGGCAAGTCCTTTGATATCATCTATCTCATCAGCAACTTTGATGATCACGAGCTGTACTTCGGTACCTGGTTGGTTGCTTGAAATATTAAAAGTTCCCTGGTTCCAATTTCCCTTGTTGATTTGAAAGTTGCCTTCGCTTTCAGTATTTGATAATGCATAAGGGAATAGTTTGACATTATCAGCTTTATTAAGCTTAATATTCCGGCTAAGTTTTTCTTGTAAATGAATCAAGGGCTCAAAGACAAATACCTTTCCCTTTTCGCCAACTGACTTTGACATACGGATACTTTGCAAGCCGATATTGCCTCCAATGTCCAGCGCGACATCGCCGGGGCTCAGAGATATTTTAATCAATTTATTTATTTCATCTTCGTAAGTACCGGTGCTCAATATTGTCCATTCGATATAGTTATCGGCGGTTGTGTAAACCGCAACATCTTCATCTGCCAGCCAGACGATACCATCTGATATGCTTGTCTTAAGCTGTTCAGATGCTTTGAATAATCTTGAGAAGCGTTCTCTCCCCGGCAAACGCCAGTTTCTGGTGAAATTTAATTTAATCCGATCAGATCGTTTCATTTAGTTTATTCTCTATCGCTTCCGCAATTGCCCGGAAGTTCCAATCTTTAATAAGGATTTTGCTGTTATGTCCGAGTGCGTTCAATTCAGCTTTCGAATTTATCAATTTTGTCAATTTAATGACGAGTTCATCCGATTGCATGCTTTGAAATACAGCTCCGTTATAATCTTCTTTTACCAGGTCGGCAGCACATCCGACCTTATCGGACGCCAATATGGCCTTTCCACAGGCCATTGCCTCATTCACCGCCAACCCCCATGTTTCGCCCGGCCCTTTGGATGGAAGACAAAATAAATCACAAGCCTGATAAATTTGGGGCATATCAGATTGATTTTGGAAGTCCATAAAATGAATTGCTGATTTACCGGAGGCCAACGTTTTTAACTCATTTTCCAATGCACCATTTCCCACAAACAATAAATGTGAGCCAGGTTTATTCAAAGTCAAAAATGCATTTAGCAGTAAAACCGGTGATTTCTTCTCCTCTAATTTTCCGGCAAATAAAATTAATATTTCACTTTTGCTGATACCAAGTGTTTCTCTTATAAGTAATGCTCCGGCGCTCCTATTTGCAGCAAACCTGTCGTTATCTATCGCGTGTGGAGCAAAACTTAACTGATCCTCCTTTAAGCCATACCTTTTAAAGTAATTCTTGTTATTTGTACCCACATAAAAGGCGTGGTCAATGTGTTTATAGACCCATTTTAACAATATAGCTTTTAGTATATTCCGGGTGCTTTTTTGCTCATCAAGCAAAGTGGAGTCTCCTCTAAATAAAACAGGTACTTTATTTCTAAAATAGCGGATTGCTTTTAAATGACTATGGTATGCCCAACCATAAAACAATATTGCATCAGGTTGCCATTTTTTTACCTGGTTAATTAGATCCGGGTTAATAATTCCACGGAAATGATGAGAGCCGGGCTCCGCAGATGTGTTTTTTACCCATTCGTAAGAATACCCTTCCAACAGTGGAATATCCCATTCTATTTTCTGCTTAAAACCCGGGTCATATTTATCTAAAGCCTTTTCACCCCAGGTGTAAAATACCTTTATATTTTTATTCTCTCTTTCATTCAATAATTTAAATAACGGCGCGTAGTACTGTATTGGATGGGTTGTGATTATTGCCAGCTTTTTCATTTTTGGCATTCGAAAGCGGCAGCATTATAAAAACGACCTTCTTCTTCAACGAATGTAAAATTATGCTCTGTTGAGTCGCCAAATTGGCATTGGCGAATATTGCGAAATCCCGCTTTTTGCAATTCATATTTCAGCGAAGGGTAGTCCCACATCCACAAATGTTTGGAATTTCCGTACAGTTTTATAAAAATCGATCTCAGACCGGTACCTCTATCTTCCACACCAAGCATAGTATTTCTCATCAATTCGCTGGCTGGCGAATCAAATTTGTCATAACCCTTAATATAAGTGTCTACTGCGGCTTTCAAATCAGGCACTACCCCTCTGAAGATACCGCCAGGTTTTAATATTTTATAGGTGTTTTGCAATGCGGTCTCAAAATCTCCATAGGATAGATGCTCTAATATATGAGAGCAGTATGCTGCATCACAGCTGTCTGGCTGTTCGGGTAAGCCCCGCACTATATCACCATATTTAACATTTTCAGGAAAACGCTGTTTATTGCGCGTATATAATTTTCCTAAAAGAGGAAGCCTTTCAAAACGAAGTGTCGGCGAAGCATCGTAGTTTGTCCATTCGACCGGAGCTGTAAATCCACACCCGTATTGTACATACTTTTTCATATAGTCTTATTTGTTACCTCATCAAAGAGAGAGCATTGTCTTCTTGTCATATTCTCTGCTGAGTATTTTCTTAAATTTTCCTGATCGTAAGTTTCTAAACGATGTTGATTAGTGGCTACATCTTCCAAAAAATCATACGCCTCTAATTCAGCTTTGTCTGCACGATCAAAGCTATACACATGCTTAGCGCCGCATTCTTTGAGAATACCGATAGCAGAGCTCTCTGAATTAAAAATCGCCAATAAGGGCTTCCTGGTAAGAAGGTAAGGGTAAATTTTCGATGCTGTATATTTAGGATCGTCGGATCCGGGAATAAACAATGCATCTGCCTGTAATAGCGTTGTAAGGGTGTGATAATAGCTTATTCTATCCGTTGTCTCAAAAACACTGTTTTCAAGTCCGAATTGCTTGGCTAATGGTAAAATGGTGGGCGAACCCTTTCCCTGCGGGGCGTAGCTGGTACCAATAAAATATATTCTTATTCTATCGAACAACGTCTCATTTTCGCCCAACCCCTTGCTCAATGCTTTAAATAATACGGTTATTGCTTTATGCATATCGGCACCACCCCTGCCTATGTAAACGATATTTGTAAACCCAGGCAAAAGCAAGGGTTCAAACAAATGCCGGTTAGCTTCGGCAATTTGCATATCAGCCTCAAATGCTCCAAAGGTAATGGTAGCCGCAGGTACGTCCTTTAACTGCTCATACCTGTTTTTTAAATCATTAATGTAATCTTCAGATACACTGATTAAACCATCGGCACGCTTCATAGCTATTGGTTCAAGATATTTATTCAGACGATAAGAAAGCCAATATTTGGGAGGTTGCTGTGCTCTCGGTTTATCAAGGTAATAATCAGAGTGCCATGGGTCCTGCATGTCAATGACGTATGGGACATTAAATTTCTTTTTCCAATACGAGCCCAAAATGCATACCGGGAACTGTGTGGTGGAAAAGTAAATTAAATCAAACTGTCTTTTTTTTAGAAGACGGTTGACTTTCTGGCGATATGACCACAATGAGCGAAGCGCTATACTGCCTAGTCCTAATTTCGAAGTCCAACTTTTATTAAAAGCAGCTATTATATGGATTTTGGCATCTTTTAGGATGCTTTGAAGCAGCAGGTCATCTTTTGGTATTTCTGAATACTTCGGATCAACTGTCATCACTTCGGCTTCCCAACCAAAATCCTTAAAGTAGGGGAGACTCATCCTTATCCGTTGCATATCAGCTGCATTGGATGGCGGAAAGAAAGGACTGATGATCAGAACCCGTTTATTCAATCGTTATCTAATATTAGTGTAATCTGGGTCAGAAACTTCTGACTCTCTTGTTCCCAGTTCAATTCTTCATGCACAAGCTTCAATGACGCTTTTCTGGTTTCAAACAGTACATCTCTATTTTGATAGTAGAAAGACAATACTTCGGCCAAAGATGCCGGATCACCTTTTTTGAATGTTTTACCAATAACAGGATATTGTTTCATGAAATCGTACTGTGCACTCGTATCACTTGCTATTACAGCCAGCCCAGCCTGCAGGTACGTGAAAATTTTATTACTCAAAGCCATGTCATTGTTAATGCTAAAGCCAGGTTCCAGGGCCAGGCCAATATCATACTGAGATGCAAATAGCGATAACTTATCTGGTGGCACAGGTTTGTGAAAATGGATTTCACCAATGCTGCGATCAAGCAATTTATTTTTAATGTCGTCCGATACATCGCCAAGTAAGTGCAGTTGGAACGATTGGTGCAGAAGAAGACGCAAGGCGTCCATCAAATTATCTAACCCTCTGCTAGCCCCGATAGTCTGCGAAAACCAAAGAAGTCTGAGCGGGCCAGTTTCACTAACATGAGAAACCTCAACTTCAACATCTGCAGGAAATACATTGCGTATGACTACAGGCTGTTTGGCAGGGAATAGCTGATGATAGGCTTCACCTATTTGCGCACTGCTGGTAGTAAGGTAATCAACATTGGGCAAATATGATTCTTCAAGCCTTGCCTTTAAAATAACGTCACGATTATGGATATCGTTGCTCAATTCGTTCCGGTGAAAATCTTCAGCATCAAAGCCGCAAGGTTTTTTATTAGTTTTTGCTGCTTTTATTGTAGGCGCTAATGCTCCAAGGTTATGGCCGATGTAAAGATCTGCATTTTGTTTTTTTGCTGCTCGTATCAAAAAATAGCCTGCCCGGGCAATTGCCAATTCGGCTAACAATTTGCCATTTGATATTTTGTTTACAGTATTGGCCAATTTATAGATCGCTCTGCTTATAAAATAAATGAAGGGTTTTTCTGACGGATCACCCCCTACACGCAAGGCCTTCCACTTTTTCTTTGAGATCAGTTCTTTGTCATAGATTGTTCCCCATTCGTTCCAGTAGGCATAAAGTACAGTCACATCGTACCCATGGTCTGCCAATGCATCTGCTTCTTTTACAAGTCGCGGGTTTAAAGAAGGCTGGCCGGATGAAATGATAGTAATTTTTTTCAATTTGGATAAACGAGATTATGTAGTTGCGGTTGTCGAAACTTCTGCTTTTGACGTTACTTTTTTAACACTATAGAATTTCTTCTTTAACCTTAAAAAATAGCTTTCGTAGATATAATAAGAAAGACTGCTAACGATAGCTATCCATAAAACATTGTAAGGAAAAACGTTAACGAGTCCTGGCAGCATATTCTCTCTTGCCGTAAACAACTCCTGCCAGATATAAATACTGTATGACAGTATACCAATAATCTTCAAGGCCTTCCAGTTTAAAAATTTATAAACAAAATCGCTTAAAGTAGTAATGTTGGTAATAATGATATACCCCGTTAATAAGGAAACAATCAAACCGGAAAAAACATTTTGCAAATCCAGGAGATCATTATACCCTATAGAGAAAATGATCAGAATAGCAGCAACATTACCCATTAGTTTGTATTTGGCAAATACTGATTTGACGTCGGCGTATTTAAACATGCATATTGAACAAAAACAACCTACGGCAATTGCCTGAAATTTGATCAAAAAGTGTGTGAAGGCATATAGTGCACCTGAATTAAAAACCGGGTAAAAATATTGAAGAACCATAATTGCCGGTATAGCGAAAATGATAAACAATATCAGAAATAAGTATAATTTAAACTGTTTTTTCAGTATAAACGGAACTAGTAAATAAAACTGCTCCTCAACTGATAAAGACCAATAATGGCCTGTATACCATGACGAATAATATTTTCTGAAATAAGACGTAAAATCCTGCAAGAACAACATTGATCCCAACAGGCTTATATAATGTATTTTAAGATTGAATACCTGGTTTAACACACATATTACCACCAGATACAAATAAGCAACAGGCAATATTCGCAGCACACGTCTCACATAAAAGTTTTTTAATGATATGGTGCCTGTTGTAACTTTCTCTCTTATGCACAATGTGGTAATAAGAAACCCGCTCAATACAAAGAAGATCAGTACGCCTAAAGGGCCGCTAAAAATCGCACTATAAAGAAAGTTTGTACTTAATTGCAGATGCGCAAAAATAACCAACAATATAGCTACGCCCCGCAAGCCATCTAATGATGGGTAATGCTGGTTTCTTAATATAGCCGGTATTGTATTAATCTCTGAAAAAAAGCCATTAAGAAAAGTTCTGATCATATAGGTGTAGTTTCCTGGTGGTTTAGCTTAATAAAATGAGATAGTCATTTACAATTGATTTGACATCGAACCTTTCTTCGGCTATTTCCCTGCATTTACCTCTATCTATCAATGAGATTTTTTCAATTGCAGCTATCATCTCTTCTTCGTTATTGGTTATAAAGCCGGATATACCTTCATTAACAACTTCGGGGGCTGCGGCATGATTAAATGCAATAACCGGTGTACCGCATGCCATTGATTCTATCATTACTAACCCGAATGCCTCATCTCCGCATAAAGGAAAAAGCATGGCTTTACCCTTTCCAAGTAATTCGTTTTTCTGCTGATCATTTACCTCACCGATATAGGCAATTTGTTTTTGGTCGATAAATGGTTTTACATATTTTTCATAGTACGCTGTATTATCAGGCGTTGATGGCTCGTTGCCGGCAATAATAAGCTTGTTACCAGTTTTTAAAGCAACATTTATAGCAACATGTGGTCCCTTTATAATATCAAGCCTGCTTAAAAAAACGAGGGGGGCGTCGTCGCTAACATTTGGGGTGGCAGTATATTTATCAAATTCAATCGAGTTATATACGGTGACCCATTTACCTGCCACCTTGCCCGTATTAACACAGTAGTCGCTGCAAGCCGTAAATATTAAATTCTTACTTGGCAAATAATTAATTAGCCTGATGCCAAACGGCGAAACTCTTCTACCATAGCTCATTACTTTTTTTACCTTTTTGTTTAAAATCGGCAAAAGGTAAATGAGACGGCCAAAATTGTGAATAGCATCAAAATTTTGGTGGTTATTTAAGAGATATTTCCAAACAAATAAAATTTCTTTATACCTCTGGGCTTTCGACCTGTCCAGATCATTAACGCCAAATGTTATTGTTTCTCCTTCGCATGACGATCCTGGTCCGGCAAGCAGCGTAACCTGGTGCCCTAAACGGGAGTATTCTGTAGCAAATAAATGTACCATGCGCTCATGCCCACCGTAAAGAGCAGGAGGGACAGAAATACCAGGATCCATGATCAATAATATCCTCATGAATATTTTTTAATTAGCTGCTTGGATAACTTGATTGAAGGTGATTCGACCATCTTATAGAAAATCCATGCGCTGGCAACGGATACCATTACAGCGAGTAGTATGATCAGGTACGAAGTGCTTATCGAGTGCGAATACCTGTTACCCAGGTTGACGACTTTGCCGCCTATCGGGACATGGATAAGATATAATGAATACGATATTTTTCCAAGAAACTGGGTGATCTTATTAGCGCTTTCCCAGTACATTATTCCTATGATCGAAATAAACTCAGCAACAGCTACATACTTATCCTGATTATTGAATAAAGTAAAAGCTATAATAACAACCTCCATACTCCAGAACTCGTAGCGATTTAGATGCCCTATCTTGTATTTGAAATATATTATCCCAATCAAAAACAAGTCGATAAAACCAAATATTGCAACCGGTGTAAGGTATGATATGACAATGAATATGACTGTAATGGCATATATGATCAGTTTTTTTTCGCTTCTGAGTAAAGGAAATATGAGACCTAAAAGAATGTAGAACTGAAACTCAACCTGCAAAGTCGGATAGACCGGTTGAATCCATTCAAAGCCGAAGCTTTTAGGTAAATAAACGATATGTGACAGAAACTGACCTATATTTAAGTGAAAAGGCTCACCGTGATAAATAGCAGTTTTTGATGATATATAATTCAATAAGAGAACCAGTACGATAGAAATTAAATAAGGTGGCTCAATACGGATGATTCGTTTTGAAAGGTAACTGAAAAAGTTTCGCGGTTTGTAAGCTTCGGTATAAAGAGACCACGGAATTACAAACCCGCTTATAACAAAAAATATTTGTACACCGAGATATCCAAAAATGGTTACATGCTTCACCGGATCGTTTATATTCAGATTATTGGTTAAATGAAAAAGGCAAACCATTAAAGCGGCAATTCCGCGCAAATTCTGTACTGAATTTATTCTTGTTGGATTGATTGTCTGTTTCAAAATTCTTTTGCGTTGAATTTAAACGGGCTTGTAAAAATAATGCTGGAGCAATCTCGCCGTTTTCCAGCCAAACCCGCTTTTGATTGCTTCGATGATTTTTCCCCCAAGAACGGGCGAATATGTTGTGCTGCCTAATTCATGAATGCACTTTTCAATCTTTTCTGCGAGTATTTTGTGTTCTGGATAGGATTGCATCAGAAGGGGCATAAGGTTATCTGCAATCACACGATTCACCCTGGCACCGTTTTTAGTTTTTGCAAGATGTTCCCTGATCAATAACAAAGAATTAAAATGGCTTTCCAGCGATTTGAAATCTTTCCTGCCAGATAAGGAAATCCTGTTTTCATTTACATATTTTCTATAATAGCAAAAAGTATCCTTTGTTGCCAGTATGCCTGCCGAGCCTGATACAACCCGGCAAAAGAATTCACCGTCATCATTTACTGTTAAATTCTCATTCCATTTGATTGAAATTATTAATCCGATCGGAGTTAACCAGGAATGTATAGGAATGATCGCCGCCCGACTGCTGCTTATATCGTAAAGGTTCACAAAAAACTCAAACGGATCATCATTGTCATTGTATAAGGCCAGCTCTCTATCAACAGGTTTTAATGTAGAAATATTTGGACTAAACCTGTTAAAGTGAATTACCGGGCAAATTGATAGCTTACCAGGATTATTACTCAATTGAGCGACCTGTTTTTCAATTTTATCAGGCATTAACAGGTCATCGGCATCCAGAAACTGAATAAAGTCCCCCTTTGATTCGCTAAGGCCTTTATTCCTTGCAGCACTGGCACCACTGTTTTTTTGACTAAGCACTTTTACATTCGCCGACTCAAACCTTTTAGCTATTTCCAGCGACCGGTCTGTTGAACCATCATCAATTACAATGATCTCTTTATTACTCCATGTTTGATCTATCGCAGAAGAAATGGTTTCTGCAATATAGCTTTCAGAATTATAAAGCGGTATGATGATAGATACTAGCGGATTGGACGTCAATTTAATCAGCTTTATTGAATATGTCAGTCCAGCGCTGACGGTTAGACAACGTTAAAGGAGATGTGTTATCGTTAAACCAATTTTGACGCAACATATCGAGGTATTTGTCGTCGTCCTGATCAAGCTCGATGATCCTATTGATCAACGGAGTGAAGTCAAGTTTCTGAAATTGGTATTTCATTTTCAAATCCCGACCAACACTTTTCAATTTACGTTTAATGCGGTGACCGGGTTTGTTATAAAATGATGGCCGGATATCCTCAAAGTCGGGCTCGCTATTTTTTTGAAGCCAGCTAACCGTAAACGAATTGCTTGGTTTGATATAGTCGGAGGTATTTATAAAACTATTGGTATTAAATACTCTTCCGATGAACGGGTCGCCACAATAAATAGGTATGCTGTTTGCCTGCATAGCATCATACAGTTTTTCCGTTTGGTATCCCGGGTAAACATAGTTTTCAAATGCGATCGTGAATTTGTACGTGCTCAGGAATTGTCGTTTTCGTTCCCATACATTTCCCTGGTATAATTCGTCAATGCTTTTCATATTGTTCATTGACTTACCCGGAGCATCTATCTTTTTATATTTCGATAACTGTTTAAAAAACTCTTCCCGGTAAGGCACTTGGTTAGTGTACAAAAAATTACAGAAGTGCTTTTTGCCGGCTAGTATCTGTTCCGGGTTATAGTCGACGGGTTTTATCAATATTCCAGGGGCAGTGCCGTGCCATTGTATTCTTTTATACTGTGAATTGTTTACAGCATCCTCATATGGAATACCAAATGCCCATTCGCAAATGGACAAGTCTGGCTTTATGTTTTCACAAAAATATCCTATTCGTATATAATCACCTTTTGGAGGAATTTCATTGCCATACGGGCCGAAAACGATAAAATCCGGCTCGTCCGATTCTTCAAACTGATAAATAGAAGTTAAGCCCTCTGTCTCAAAAACCTCTTTGTTAAAACTGCTAAAGGTAAGCCCGTTTTGAAAATGTATTTTAATTGTGGGTTTTGGCAATGTTTTTAGTTAAGCAATTTTTCCGCCCTTGCTTTTACTGGTTCTGAATGAACTCGGAACTTTCAGAGTTATTTAGCTCTGAAATTCGTTTGTAATAATCACCAAATATCATCCCGAGGCTTTCTTCGCTATAGCTACCGGATGAAATATGCGCAGATGACTTTTTCGCGAATAAGATTTTTCCGGCGCCTATTTTAGCCTTCGACCAAAAGCTGATTTCCGCCCTATCCCCTTTATAACTGTAAAGGGCGCCGGCACGTTTTCCTTCTTCGGCTAACAATTTAACATCTTTTTGTGCAGAAACAGTTTGTGGATGGAAAACGGAAAGTGCGTTATAGCCTGTGTAATAAACAATGTTTGCCTTCAGGTAGCTTATACGCAGCGAATACTCCCAATCCATCATTGTAAAACCAGTATTGTAAAGGCCGATATACGCCAGTGAAGTCCTCCTGATAAGCATATGCACGTCTCCGAAGGTAAAGGACGGTACGGACCCTTTCTTCCATTTTTCAAATTGAGGCAGTCTGGATGATTTTTGTATCTGACGGCTATCGTTTATGTCGCTGTTCAGATCGTTTGAAATAATCACGTCGACTTGTGGGTTTGCCAACATATAATTTTTACATTCTCTAATGGCTTCAAAACAAAATACATCATCATCAATTATTTTTTTAATGATAGTGCCTTTAGCCATTAACAGCGCTTTATTCCAGGCATGCGCCTGGTTCTTATCAGCTTCAGAAACTAACTGATGGATTTTCCCACTTTCAAACAATTGCTGCAGGTACTCAGTAGTGCCATCTGTGCTGTTCCCGTCTACCACAACTACTTCTTCATCAGGCTGCAAATCCGCCAGCAAATTTTCTAAAGTAATTTTGAGAAAGGGGAGACGGTTACGGGTGGCTACAATGTAAGATAACTCAAATATCACTTTAGTTCAGCATAATAGTTGATTGTTTGAAACACCTCTTCAAATTCAGAATAACCAACAATGGGATGCAGCCCGTTTTTTACTATTCGGTAAATATTGTAGCGTTCTGACAAAAGATTCCAAAAATCTCTGAAAAATGTACGGGAATCGATATTGCAGGTGCCGAATTCAAATTGTATCGATCTTACTTTTCCCGAATTTATGGTTTTGGTGGCTCCGTTGAGCGCGTTTAGTTCGTTCCCCTCTATGTCAAGCTTTAAAAAATCAATATATGGTATATTATTCTCTGTCACAAAATCATCAATTGTTTTAATAGATACAATCTCAAAATTTGTTAGCTTTTCTTTTGTGCCATGTCCTATTTCCAAGGGGTATAGAGAGGAAAGGTCAGACGCGGAATCTTTATAGTATAGGGGGATTTCACCGTTTTGATCACTAAACCCAATTTTGTTTAAAAATATATTGCCCTTTGAACTAAGGTTTGACTGCAACTCATTGAAAGTAGCAGCTGAGGGTTCAAAACACCATATCTGGAGGTTATTTATTTGCATATTTTCAAGTAGCGCATTGGTGTAACTTCCTTGATTTGCCCCAACATCAAATATTATATAAGTACGGTCATCTGTGAATTTTTTTGACAATTTCTTCAACAGATTCGCTTCCCCGCCTTTTTCAATATCGCCCCCATCGCCATAATTAAGGCCTTGAATAGAAAGAATTTTTGTGAAATTAAAAAGCTTTTGAAATTGTTTTTTTCCGCTTAAATGTTTTCTGAATAGTTTTAGTAGATATTCTTTTAGAGTTTGCATACGTTATTGAAGTATGTTTGTTAATAAAGTTCAGCTTTTAGTGGAACTAATATATACAATCTCATTCCCAGCAGTTTCTTATGTTGACAGCTGTAACAAAATATTCGTCTAATCTTTCTAAGATTTTATCCAATTTTTTGATCTGTGAGATTTAGTTGTTCAATCTCCTCATGTGGTTTCAAATGGGCAAACAACCTTCCTACGATAATCTTAAGAAACGGGAGCCGGTTACGGGTAGCAATTATGTATGATAGATTATATTGAATCAAAATGACACATCATTTAAAAGTTGTTTATGCAGTCGGCTACATAATTAATTTGCTCCGGAGTATGAAAGTAAGATACCGGCAGGCTTAATGTGGTACGATGAATTTCTTCGGAAATAGGGAAGCTTTGGTCGCCAAATAAGTGCTGATATCCTTTCTGTCGGTGAGGGGGTATGGGATAGTGTATTTCGGTTATGATTTTTTTCTCTGCCAGATAATTTCTCAAGTCGTCCCTTCTTTCATAACGTATGTTATAGATATGAAATACATCATAGTTATAAGGCTCGACACATGGTTTAACGAACCTGTCCTGTAGCTTTTCGGAATATATCGCCGCTAATTGATTCTTATGATCATTAATATCATCCAATATCCTCAATTTTTTTCTTAAAAAAGCCGCCTGCATTTCGTCCAACCTCGAGTTGAATCCTATATAGTCATTCTCATATTTTTTCTTCGAGCCATAATTTCTCAGACTCATTAATTTTTCCGCCAGCTTTTCATCATTTGTTGTGATAGCACCTCCATCACCTAACGCACCAAGGTTTTTGGTAGGATAAAAGCTGAATGCAGCTGCATCACTGCAATTTCCTGCTTTTTTATCAAAATGCTTAGCTCCATGTGCCTGGGCGCAATCTTCAACCACTTTTAATCCATATTTTCTGGCAATTTCATTAATGCGGGTCATATCGCATATTTTTCCATACATATGAACAGCCAGTATTGCAGATGTATTATTGCTAATAGATGCTTCAATGGCATCAGGGTTAATATTATAGGTCTGTATATCAGGCTCGGCCAAAACGGGTTTTAGTCCGGCATTAATTACCCCAAGTATACAAGCAATGTATGCATTTGAAGGTACGATAACTTCTGATCCTTTGGGCAGATCCAATGCTGTCAATATAAGTGTAATGGCATCCAGACCCGATGCTACCCCTATGCAATAATTACTGCCGCAGTAAGCGGCAAATTCATTTTCAAATTCAGCAACTTGCTTACCTAAAATGAACCAGCCTGATCGTATTACCTCGTTATAGGCGATGTTAAAATCGCCCAGCAGAGATTCGTTGGCTTTATGTAAAGATTCATATTCGATGGTCTGATCCATAGGGCTCATATATGTAATCTTGTGAATCAAATAACGTAGATGCTAAAACCATCAATATTGCATCTGGTGTAAATTCATACATCTTGTGCCAGTCTTCTGGGTTAAGAATCAGGCATTTAGAAGGGCTGTCAAGAATAAATGCATCCTCTTTCACATTATTATTGTTGTAAATAGTGCATTTCCCCTGCAGGCAAATTGCTGCCTGGGTTGTTGTATGGTGCCGGTGCCCGCCTCTTTCTGAATTATCTACCCCATAAATATAAAAAATGCGTTTTACATCAAATGGGATCACTTTTTCAATCACCGTGAGATTTCCCCTCGAATCTGTAAATGTGGTTAAATCAATCAGATTGGCCATTATTTAATGAAATTATCTTTATAGAATTTTCGCTTTTTTATAAAAAACGCCGCATCAATAAAATTCCTGAAAGCGGATTTAAAGTCAAGAATATAAATACCCAGTTTGTATTTGGAGTTTAGCAACCCGAATGAGCTTCGGTCTTTAGGATTAAGGCAACTGGTTGTACCTGCTTCTTCGCTTATTAATTTCAGAAGTTTTATGTAGGGGCGATAAACCCTTTCTAATAAAGCTTTGGGTATTTGATATCCCCCTGTAAACCACGAATTATCTGACAGGTATTGCAAATCATGAAAATGATAAAATATAATATTTTCGATATTTCCTTCGGAGTGATAATTAACGGCATTCCACGGTGCCGCACCTGCATTAATGTTTTTGCAGATATATACTCCATCAAACATATATGGCCATGAATCCAGGTATTTCTGATCTCCCATTTTTCCATCCTCATAACGGGCATAGCACCAGTCCAAACAGGCATTCATCCACCAGTGCAATACCTTATTGCCATCAGATGTGTTTTTAAAAGTGAGGAACTGTACGCAATAAATGCCCGCAGTAGCAGTTTGGTCATACTCCTTATAATAATTATGAGGAGTGATCAAAACCGAATTATCCGCCATGTCACTGATCAAGCCCGATGGGTCCTTGTAAAAATAAAGATCAGCATCCAGGTAGGTACAATGGGTTAGGTTAAACGTTTCGAGGCAATATTTTATGGTGAACGGCGTGCAGGTCCAGCAATATTCGGCCACGGACCGTTCTTTTTTTACTTGTAATAATTCCTGTGTTTCAAAATCTCTTAATGGGATAACAGTAACGTTAGAGAGTTTTTTCTTAGTCAGTATTGTGTAACTGGCATCATCAAAAGCAAAGATATAAAGATGAAATTCGCGACATGTTTTAAGCAAAGATTCGTGCAGTGCAATGCCTTTTGCCAGATAGTTAATATTGAAAAGGGTACAAAAGTTCAGCAGCATTACTATTTGTTCAATTCTTCTTTTTTAAAATATACCCTTTCCAATATGCCGGGGCTTCATTATTTAAGCTTATTGGGGTATCTACTTCACTATCAAATTCATAAAGTATTTTATAGGATGCTTTAATATAGTTTTTGAAGCGATCATTGCCAAAGAACCATGCCGGATAACTCGCTTTATATATCGAATCCGGGACCGTTTGAACTGTGATCATATCTTCCGATCCATTTATGAATGCAGTTCTGTCAATAATAATATTCTCAAACCCGTAACTTATAATTTTATCAAAAAAGTCATATGGGTTTTCAAGATATTGCAGTACACTTGAAAGTAATAAAGTATCGGCATTAGTTTGAGTATAAGCTTCATCTATGGTATAAAAAAAATGGAGCTTTTCATCCGAAATTTCTTCGTTTCCAATTCGCACATAATTTTCCTGCTCAACAATATTCCAGGATAATTTGGTATTGGGAGGGATCATGTTCTTATTTTGAAAATAAGACGATCCAAGGGAGCCACCAAAATCAATGATGTTTAACTTTCCGTTATTTTCAATAATAATTTTTAACAGATGTGCTGTAACCGGCCAAACATAGGGTATATCTTCAAATAATACAGAGTCCCTTTCCCCTGCGGCTTCTCCGTTTTTTACCTTCAGTGTCGCTTTCCGGGTTATCTCCAAAATATTGCTGGCGTTGTATCCCCCGGTTACTTCCGTGGCGCTTTCCCAGGTTGGATATCTCCCCTGCCAAACAGCGGGGTGGGTATCTATTTGACGAAATCTACGATAAATAGAAGCCATTGCCGGAGGGAGAATGTTTTTAATGCCTCTCTTAATTATGGCTTTCATTTTGGATTTTCCGGATATTTGAGTAACACTTGAATATCCCGCTATCATTTTTTTTGTAATAGCAGGGTCCTCCAGAACCGGGAGTTTTTTAATCTTAATAGGATGATCGGCAAATAAAATTAAGTTTGAGTATTTATCCTCTCCGCCGTGGGTACCCTGAGCATCAAAACCGATGTTTTTTGTGACTGAATACTTAGGATAAAGTGCAAGTTTATTTTCCAGGTATGCCACAGCTTGCCAGCGTATTGCCCACGAACTTACGTTACCTTTGATCTGGTCAATCAGCATAGCTTCAAAGTCGTATGCTCCATACAAATTAAAGCTATCGATTAGTTCTTTTTCGCGAAGCTGATTTAATAGTTTTTGAGGATTAGACTCAAAAAGCTGCCATCTGTTCTGCCAGGTCGCCCATCCCCAGCAATCTGGTATAGGTATAAAAAATGTTTCCGGAACCTGGTCGTCGGTGGCAAAAAAATTTAAAGCACCTATGCTTATTACTTTTTGTTCATCCGAATATAAATCAAGCCCATCATTCATAAACCTGAGAAAATACCTTGATGTAACCAGGTCATCTTCCAAAACTATCACTTTCTCATATTCATCAATCACCCGGGTAACGCCGTTGATTACCGCGTCAGCTAACCCTTGGTTTGTTTCAGATTCGATAATATGCACCTCTTTGCACCATTTTTTCTTTCGAATAATCTCCCGCGTTTCTTTGATTTTTTTAAGGATTTCTGCCGATGCATTGCTCCTGGGCCCATCTGCATATATAAACAAGGTTGACTGATCAGCAAGTTCATTTTCAGCCAGTGCATTTAAGGTTTGCTCTGTATGCCATGGGCGGTTATAAACAAACAAAACTATTGGAGCTAAGACCATTAGATACCTAAACAGTTATTATTTCTGTAAAAAATACTTGTACATTTAAGGTAGTCAACCGTTGGAGCGATGCCCCAAAAGTCGATCTTTTTAAAGCCACGTTGTGCCAAAAAAGTGATGGCCTTGGAGTATTCCTCTCTTTCAGAATCATCGAGCACCAATACACCTGTCGGATTCAGGATGTCGATACTGTTAACACAGCAATTTACCCTATCGCGTCCATCAACGATTATTAAGTCAAATTTTTTATTTGTTTTTGCGGCATAGCGGCAATAATCTCCGTCGTATTCCAACTCGCAATAGAACAGGTTTACGTTTTCGGGCATAGAGCTTTCTATCTTCTCATACCAAAGCTTATCGTTTTCGACACTGTATACATATGCTACTCTTTTGCTATAGTAGAGTGTTGAATTGCCACTGCCATATTCAAACAATTGAAGTGTCGATGTAAGTCTATCTTCAATAAAATTAATAAACGGATAAGTTACCCAGGGAACAGGACTATTTGAAACACTGGTGACTGTGCCCGTAGCGATCGAATTTATCCAACCTGTTTCATAAAGATATCCACCCCTTTTCATCCCTAAAAGCGCTCGCTCTTCCTTATCACTAAGTAGAAAGATTAATTTTTCGCGATCAAATATAGAGGTCAGTAACTTGTAAAATATTTTGTTAAGGAATGATTTCATCAATTTATCGAGTCTATATTGAGAGAGAAAGGAGGTATTATAGAGCCATTTAGCTCGGAGGGGGTTATTGTATTTCCCCACTCTTTCCCATCAGCAATGCTAAAAGCATCAATGTTGGATACCCAAAGAATAGTGTTTTTTAAATAATCGTAAATATATATAGTCAATTTATAGTCTCCCGGTACCAGGTAGCACGCGTCAATATTTAGCGTAATTTGAAATTCACCTTTTCCTTTTACTGTGTATGGTTCGTCACTCAATAAACGGTGAGGCAAATGGAGCACATAATCGCTAAAGCTTTTACCTATCCCAAAGTCAATAAAAAATGAAGTATCGTGCAATTCCAGGGCAAAGTTCATTTTTATTGCAAGCTTCTGTGACCCTTTAAATTCCCGTTTGTCTATACCTAGCCATTTAAGTGAATGATCTGTATATTTCACTTCCTCAGTTTTAGAAAAATTGTTTATATAGGCATCAATCACGTTATCCAGGCCCTCATACATTTTCAGTTGTCCGCGATCAAGCAAAATGCCTTTTTTGCAGAGCCCTTTTATGGCCGACATGTTATGGCTCACAAACAAAATGGTGCGGCCTTCTTTCGCGCTTACATCGCCCATCTTACCAATACATTTCTTCTGAAATTCAGCATCACCAACGGCCAAAACCTCGTCTACAATCAATATTTCCGATTCCAGGTGAGCCGCAACAGCAAAAGCCAGGCGTACATACATGCCCGATGAGTAGCGTTTTACAGGAGTGTCCACATAGCGTTCTACACCCGAGAAGTCTACTATCTGGTCAAATTTTTGTTTTATTTCTGCTTTGCGCATACCCAGAATAGCGCCATTCAAAAAGATATTTTCTCTTCCTGTCAGTTCAGGGTGAAATCCTGTTCCCACCTCAAGTAAACTGGCTATACGACCTTTAAGCTTGACAGACCCTGTAGTAGGTGATGTCACACGGCTCAACACTTTAAGTAAAGTACTTTTCCCCGCGCCGTTACGACCTATTATACCTACTGCATCACCCTGCTCAATTTCAAAATTCAAGTCGTTCAGGCTCCAAACAATATCGCTGCTGCCTTTGGTGGTACGATCATTCACTTCACCCACTTTTAAGAACGGATCTTCTTTGCCCCGGATGCGGGCCCAGTAACGTTCAAGATCGCGCGAGATTGTTCCGGTGCCGAAGTCGCCCAACTGATAGGCTTTTGATAAATTCTCAGCTTTAATCGCTTTAGCCATTATACTGTATCAACAAATGTCCGTTCAACTTTATTAAATACGATGATCCCCAGCAGCAAAATAGCCATCGTAACGCAGGTACTATAACCTAAAAGCCCCCAGCTGAAGCTGCCCTTGCCGAGAAAACCATATCTTAAGGTTTCGATGAGCGGCGTGATAGGGTTATATTTTATTATCCAACTGTAGGCCGGATATTTTGTAATGGCTGTTGAAAGCGGGTAAATAACCGTTGTGGTGTACATTAACAAGGGTACGCCAAAAGTTACAACAAATGCCAGGTCGCGATATTTTGTTGTTGCAGCAGAAACGATCATGCCCAAACCTAATCCCAATGCAGCGATCAGCAATATTAACAATGGAAAAAGCAGCGCAACTGAATTGGGAATTATTGGGGCGCCCTTTGTCCAATAAAAAAACATCAGTATCACGAACAACACAAACTGAACCCCAAAGCGTACAAGATTAGATAAAACAATACTCAGGGGCATTATTAGGCGGGGAAAGTAAACCTTACCCAGCATAGCTGAGTTGTCTTTAAATACAGTGGATGTTTTAATAAGGCAATCAGAAAAGTAATTCCACAGAATCGTCCCGGCAAGATAAAACAGCGGTGCAGGAATATCTTCGGTTGATATTTTAGCCAGGTTGTTGAATACCAGGGTATAAATTAAAATAGTGATAACCGGCTGAAGAAAAAACCAGAGAGGACCCAGGATCGTCTGTTTGTAAAACGACACAAAATCCCGTCTCACTAACAGTAACAACAAATCGCGATAATGCCAGGTATCTTTAAGCCGCAGATCAAACAGGCTATTTTTTGGGGATATTTCAATATCCCAATTTTCGTCAGTTGACTGATTCATCATTTAGTATTTTTTTTAAGCTTTCCCTATATGCGCTTTCATTGAAATACGATAGGCATTCTCTCTGCAGATCTTTCCTTTTTTCAAGAGTCAAAGGTGTGTTTAAATATCTTACAATCGTATTTTGTAATTCAGTTAAATCGTCCACATTTATGGCTGTGCCTAATTGGCCGTCTTTAATGGCGTCTGTACTGCCATCAGCATTTCCGCAAATTACGGGTAAACCGCAAGCAAGCGCTTCTACAAATACGATCCCAAACCCCTCTTTTTTGCTGGGCAAAACAAAAAGGTCAGCCAATAAAAAATGATCGGTCAGTTCACTTTCGTTCAGGAAGCCTGTTAATATCACTTCATCATTTACATCATATTTATTTATAAGGCTTCTGATCCTGATCTCTTCAATCGAATCGTATTGTCCCGAAAGGACATATTTAATGCCAGGGAATGTTCGTTTTAAACCGCCAACGGCTTTTATTACCTGTTCATGCCCCTTATATTGTTCAGACGATGCCAACCTGGTCAATGTGAAAATTACCTGGTTGGAAGGACTGAGTCCATACCTGTTCAGCAAATATTCTGGTTTTTCAAAAGTATCCGGCAGTTTTATAAAAGGATCAACAGCATTATTTAATACTATACATTTACCCGGATCTGACTGATGACGGGCTATCATTTGTTGCTTGGTGAAATTACTTACGCAAATAATTTTATCACAGCGCCTTTTTAAAAAGGCCCTTTTTATAAAATTTAACGGGCGCCATACTTCTATACCATGCGCTATCAGCCATACCTTGCATTTTGGATTGAAAAGCTTGATGACAATTCCAATAAGGGAAAAATTGATGTGGCTTAATATAATAATATTAGCGCGCGACGCCTCCTTGATCGACGTTAATCCTAAGCTTATCCGGCTATTATTAAAACCTGTATAATTTTCTGACGGCAAATACTGACTCATCAGGTCATATCTTGAATCGTACAGCGAAAAGAGCCTGAAACCCCAGTTCTCTTTTTTTGAAATATGAAATAAAGAATGTGCAAGGGTGCGGGTCATCTTTTGGATGCCACCTGTGGTACTAAAAGTTTGCAGGCTGAATAAATAAATATTTTTAGGCATGCATCCGTATTTGGAACAATGCAAATGCTTTAGACCAATGCACCGAATTGTTTTTAAACGATTTTACGATGCTTTTTGATTTGCTCTTTTTATACAGGCTTTCATCGGTGATCTCCTTGTTTTGCTTCATCCAATCCTGCAGCGGAAATGTAAACCCCATTTTGGTTCTGTTCCAGATCGGTTCAGGCAATATGTCATCAAAACTATCGATCAATATTTTCTTAGGCCGGCTTTTATCAAATCTGATCGCCGGGTTAATGCTTTCGGCAGTACGGATAAAATCTTCATCCAGGAAAGGTACCCTTACTTCAAGGCCATGACTCATTCCCATCACATCCGTATCGCGCAGTAACTGGTTTTGCATGTAAAGATTTAGTTCAAACCAGGCGGCATCTTGTTCGTCGTAATTGCGGACATAAGGCAGTTTCCTGTTTGCAAATAATACATCCTCTACCTGGGTAATATTGGTGTCTAATATTTCAGCAATATCAGCGGGAGAGTAAAGCCCCCTTAAGAATAAATAATCGGCAATAGGGTGATTATAAGTTAAAAAAGCAATTTTCCTGTAAGCGTCGAACGCAGAATGATTAGCAAGCTTAAAAAACGATGCAGGATATTTCCTGGCTGTTTTAATATACCGGATGCGGCTGAATGATGGGTAGCCGCCAAATAACTCGTCGGCACCTAAGCCTGATAGTACAGCTTTTAAACCATCATCATGCGCAAATTTGCTGATGCACCAGGTATTGATGCCGTCTGTTGTCGGCAGGTCCATATCCTCGATGATCTGTGGCAAAAAACCTTCAAAATCGCTTTGCTTTACCAGGTGGCTAAATTTTTCGCCTTCAATCTGTTTTAACACCAGGTTTTGGTACATACTTTCATCGTATGCTTTCTCATTAAAATAGATCGATATAGTTTTAAGCTGCGCTTTCTTTTCCTGCTCTGCCAGGAGGGTTAGCAAACTAGAATCGATACCCCCGCTCAAAAATACGCCTATGGGGGCATCTGCTATTAACTGGCGACGCACAGCAAATGCCAGGGTTTCCTTTATCGCTTGCTTTGCCTGAATAATATTATCTATACCAGATTTATTAAAGATCACATGATAAGAATGTATATCGTAGGTGCCCTTTTTGTGATCCCAGCATAGAAATTCGCCTTTAGGTAAACTATGCACATTTTTTAATGTAGTATAAGGCTCAGGAATATGGCCATAAGCAAGGAACCTGAGCTGCCAGTCCGGGTCTGCTTCGCCGGCCAGACCTGCAGCCTTCAAGGCTTTAACCTCTGATGCAAAGCTGAGCTGCCCTTCTTTTGCGCAATAATACAATGGCTTTATGCCTGAACTATCGCGGACCAGGTAAGTCAAGCCCTTCTCTTTATCATATAAAGCGAAAGCAAATATCCCTCTAAGCTTTGCGAACGCCGCTATGCCCCAATGGATATAGGCCGATATGATCACTTCTGTATCAGTACTGGAAGCGAACTTTGCGCCCAGGTTGATGAGCTGTTCTTTTAATTCAAGATAATTATAGATCTCACCGTTAAAAGTTATCCAGACTCTTTGCTGCTGATCAGCCATAGGCTGGTGCCCGTTATGGCTAAGATCTATTATGGATAACCTCCTGTGCCCGAAAGTAAGCCCGGCTTCAGTATCGTCAAAAACACCTTCATCATCCGGGCCGCCATGCTTTAGCACCTGGCACATTCGTTTTACTTTTTCGCTTCGGTCAAATGCTTCTGAAGATGTAGAAATTATTCCTGCAATCCGGCACATAATGCTAATAATAGGGGTATGTTCATAGCTTCGCCTCGTAAGTCACATAGTAAATATGTAACTAATTAATTTATAGCGATTTATAAATTAACTACGATCGCTTTTATTCAGAAAATAATGGCATTAAATTAAGTCAAAAAATGCCATTTTATTATATAAAGATCTTTATAAAAATCTCCTAAAACCGGTCGATCAACGATGCTGCAACATGTATAATTACCGAACAACCCAGGCTCTCTAAACGCAACGCCAACTGTTTCTGCGAACGGTAAGATATAATTTCGCCCACCATTCCTTTAAGCGGGCCGGCTTTTAATACTATCTTTTCTCCCGGTAACAAGTTTTCTTCGGTCACTTCCAATTCAACCGCACTGGTCATCAATAATTTCAGGTCCTCAATCTGTTTGTCGGGCATGGATGTTACCTTACCGCCGAAATAAATAAACCGGGCCACGCCTTTGGTCATCAGCACTTCCGTTTGTTCCTGCTGCGTGATATGTACAAAAAGATAAGATTTGATGAAAGGCTCATCAATCCATTTTTTTCTGTCACTCCATTGCTTAAGCTGACGTCTCAAAGGCAGGTAGGTCTCAATCCCTTTATCTGAAAGGGACTGATGCGCTTTTTTTTCGGCTTTGGGGTTTGTATAAACCGGATACCATTTATACATATCGGTTTTCGACCTTATATCCATGTGTTAGCCCTGAGTACTATTTTATCCAACGCCTGATATCCCACCACTTATACTCTTTCTTGTCGATATAGTAGTCAGAACCTTCATAACCACTATAATCGGAATAATAATAATAGTGGGTGCCATGATACTCACTTGTAAACTTGGTTGTATAATATCTTGAATGCAGCAGATCTTCTGAAAATGCATTTAATATGATAACCGTATTGTCCAGGTGATACTCGTTTGCAATACGCTGAGGAACGGTAGCTGCATAAAATTTCGACTTGCCCGAACGGATAACGAAGATATTAATATCGCTCATCCTGATCAGCGGGATAGCATCGGAAACAAGCCCGATAGGGGCGGTGTCCACCATGATGATATCGTATCTCTTCTTCAGGTCGGTCATCAACGTTTTCATTCGTGAGCTGTGTAACAACTCGGAAGGGTTAGGAGGAACAGGGCCCGAAACTATTATATCCAGGTTAGGCTGGATGTTTTCGATAATAATATCGTCCAGATCACACTGATTAGCCAGATAGTTGCTTAAGCCTTTATCATTTGAAACACGAAAAGTTTTATGAAGTCGTGAGCGGCGCAAGTCGGCTGCGATAAGTACGATTTTTTTGTCGATCAGTGATAACGTACTGGATAAGTTAACAGCAATAAAAGATTTTCCTTCTCCAGCTACCTCGGACGTGATACAGATCACTTTGCTTTTCTTTTCGGAAGCTATAAAGCTTAAGTTGGTACGTACAGATCGCACCGATTCTGCGAAAATTGATTTTGGACGACTGATAGCCAGTATCTGCGTGTTGTTTTCGTCGATAGCTTCAGGGAATTTCCGGATTATACCTATGATCGGTATTGTTGTCAGGCTCTCAACGGTTTCTTTATCGTAAATATATGGGTTAAGGATCCTGATCAAAATGATCATACCCAAACCGATAGCGAGTCCTATGATCAGCGCAGTACGGTGAACAGTATGAGTTTCCGGAGAAATAGGTGAAAAACTGGGTTGCGCCGCTTCAATTATCGTAGCGCCCGACAATATAGCCGAACGACTGATCTGCGCATCGAGCCTTTTCTCTGATAAAAAAGAGTACACTTTATCATTAATCTCAAAATCGCGTTTCAGACTGATCAGGTCTCTTTCTGCTGCCGGTAAGGTCGATAGCTTCTGATTAACCTGCGTAATTTGTCCATCAAGGTAAGACACACTTTTGTTAACCCTGGAGATAGTGGCATTGATGTTGTCTATCGCAGCACTTTTAATCACCAGTATTTGCTGATTTATGTCTTTAATGGTTTGCGAGTTGTTATTATAGGTTTTTTGAAGGGTATTTTTTTCAACCAGCAAACTGTTCAGGTTGATAATCAAATTGCTCAATAGTGGGTCGATATTTCCTTCGAGATTAAGATTAAGATTGATATTGTCCTTTTCTTTAGTTATCTGCTCTTTCAATTGGTCAATAGCAAGCAATTGTATTTTGAGCAACGAACGCTGTCCCTCAAGATCTTTTATTCTGCCTAATTCCGATTCTGATGCCGAAGTGACATCCATTATTCCCGCACCCTGTTTAAATTTTTCTATTTGCTTCTCCGAGCCCTTTACCTGGTTGGAAAGAGATTCCAATTGGTCATCTATAAAGCGGATGATCTGAGTTGCCGATTGCGTTTTTTGATTCCTATCGTAGTTAAGATACTCACGCATCAGCGCATTCAATATATCAGCAGCAAACTGCGGATTTGAATCGGTCTCCTGCAATGATATGATATTGGAGTTTTTAATAATTTCATTTGCATGAAGCCCGCCTTTCACCCGCCCTACAAAATCCTCAGGGATGTTTACTGTAAAGATAAAGGTTGAGTTTTTAGATATTTCTCCAGGATATTTAATACTGAAGGCCATATTGTCGATGCTTACAGGCTGATCATACCTGAATATCTTTTGCACATCTTTAGCACCTTCTCTATATTCAAGCTCGAATGAGGTTTTGTTAATTGGCTGATAGGTAATTTGACCACGATAGAAATTCAAGCTATCAAATTTTACCAGCTGGATATCCAGTAGCTTCTGCGGATATACATCGGTAGTGCGCGCACGACCGGATATAAAAAAGCTGATGCGGTAATCAAGGTCTTTTATAGCATTTAAGATCAGCGTACGGCTTTGAAGTACAAAAATTTCGCTTTGTATTTTTGACGGCCCCCTGTCGTTGCTGTTTATAACACTTACCAGGTCGGAGAATTCAGATTTCTTTTCTTCAATTTTCAGCGTGCCGGAAGTAGCGTATGTTTTTGGTGAATACCACAGATAAGTATATGATATGATCATGCATATTATAACCGATCCTGCGATCCAGTACCAACGGCTCAGTAGTATTTTGCCGATCTTAAAATAATCAATTTCCTGATGGGGTAGTTTTCTTGCTATCTTCTCAGTCTCTTCCATTTAGCGATGAATAAGCGTATAAATAATCAGGGCGGTATTCAGAATGAGCAGTACAGGCTGTGCAGTGGTGTTGAAATTTTGCAACTGGTCGTTCTTAACGGCACGTTTGTTTTCAGCAATATAAATAATGTCGTTGTTTTGCAGTATCAGCCTGGGGTCAGCCAGCGTACCGGTTTTGCTTAGGTCTACCTCTGTGATCTGTGGATTTTTTGGATCACCACGAATGATTTTTATATTTTTTTCATTTGCCTTTTCTGTAAGCCCTCCTGCCTCTCCAATCATCTCAATTAAACTTGTTTTATCTTTAACCAATGGAAAATTTCCCTGTGACCTTACCTCTCCAAGTAATGTAACCTTGAGGTTTATGATCCTAAGATCGATAATAGGGTCTTTAAGCACATCTTTACGATAATCTTCTTCAATCAGTTTCATCGCTTCGGCCCGGGTAAGGCCCTCCACGTGTACACGGCCTATTACAGGTAATGCAACATTGCCGTCATCCTCTACCTGGTAGGTTTGGCCTTGCTGAGAGATGGTGGTATTGCCACTGTTGCTGGTTGACGTTGGTGTTTCCTCAACAATGTACTTGATGTTTTGCAGGTTCCTGATCTGGAGAATGTCCTGCGAGCGTATACGGTAGTCGCTTGTGCCATTGCCGCTGTTTTTTAAAACTGCGCTCAGACTGTCTGGATTTGGGCCACGTTCTTTAAATAAAAGCTGCTGTTGCCTTAAGGAACAAGAGCTTAAAGTAACTATGAAGAAGATAAAGGCCGTGATAATTAGGGTTGTAGAAAAACGCATATACACTTAAACCGCTTATTTGTTTAATATTACGCAGCAATTCCAAAAGTACCATAATTTGACAATTATAAAAGTGTCTTTTTTCCAGAAATGCAGGGTCCTAAAATTTCAATAATAACTGTGGCATATAATGCCCAAAACACCATAGAACGTTGCATTAATTCCGTATTTGGGCAAAAATATCAAAACGTCGAATACATTATTATAGACGGCGGGTCGACCGACGGCACTTGCAGGATTATCGAAAATTATAGGGAGAAAATTGACGTTTTTATATCAGAACCTGATAAGGGCATTTATGATGCCATGAATAAAGGGCTTGCATTGGCCACCGGGGATGTTATTGGCACAATTAATGCAGATGATTTTTTTGCGGATGATAATGTGTTATATGATATAGCAAGGGTGTTTTCCGAACAAAACACCCAGATATTATATGGCAACCTTGATTACATCGACCCAAGCGACAAGGTCATCCGTAAATGGCGTTCAGGAAAGTATAGTAGAGGAATGTTCAATTGGGGGTGGATGCCCCCGCATCCTACATTTTACTGCAAAAAAAGCTTATTTGACAAACTCGGTGTTTACAAATTGGATTATGGAAGTGCAGGGGATTATGAGTTGATGTTAAGGTTTATTCACTTTAATAATATTAATGCTTATTATTTAAATAAAGTGCTTATAAAAATGGTAGTTGGTGGCGTAAGTAACAAAAATTTAGGTAACCGCGTACAAGCAATGCGATTCGACCTTAAGGCCATGAGAAATAATAATATTTTTTTGCCTATAATGACCATATTATTTAAACCACTGCGTAAAATAGCACAATTTTTTTAAGACAACCGGAAATTTTATTAACTTGGGCACCAGTTTTAAATGTAGCTGATCGACCTATAACTGCTTAATCTCAATGACGGAATATTTACATTCATATCACTTAGTGTATTATATTACGATAGTCGTTTTTTCTATACTCGTCACAGTTATCGCCATCCCTTCTATACTTCACGTAGCACGCGCGCGGCACCTGTATGATGATCTTGGGCATTTCAGAAAACAACACGATCACGGCATTCCCCGCTTAGGAGGAGTTGCTTTGTTCGTTAGCTTTACCATAACTTCTTTGTTATTCAGTATGACCGACAGGTCATTGCCTATAAATTACCTGCTTACCGCATGTATTATTTTATTCGCGATGGGATTAAAGGATGATCTTTCTGGCGTCAACTCGCGCACCAAGTTCTTTATCCAGTTTATAGCAGCATTGATATTGGTGATCATGGGCGATATACGTCTTACCAGTATGTATGGAGTTTTTGGTATCGGCAATCTTCCATACTGGCCAAGTGTTGCCCTAACGGTACTTACCATTATCCTTATTGTAAACGCCTTTAACCTGATAGATGGTATCGATAGCCTGGCGGGCGCAACAGGAGTTGTAGCTAACGGATGTTTTGCGGGATTATTTATCTATATGCATCAATATGAGCTGGCAGCAGTTTCGCTGGCTATGGCGGGTGCATTGGTAGGTTTCCTGAAGTTCAATATCACACCGGCTAAAATATTTATGGGCGATACAGGCTCGTTGCTGATCGGTTTGATATCGGCAGTTATGGCAATTAAGTTTATCGAACTGAATAAATTTACTTCAGTAAGATCGCCGGATGTTTATTCAGCTCCGGCGTTGTCTGTTGCTATCCTGATAGGTCCAATTTTTGACACGCTGCGGGTATTTGTACTGCGCGTTTATAGTGGTGTATCACCCTTTAAGGCCGATCGCAAACATATTCACCACCGCATGCTAAGGTTAGGATTTACTCACTTACAGGCAGCATTGATATTGGTTTCGCTGAACCTGCTTTGTGTAACAATGGCTTTGGTTTTCAGATCATATGGTAACCAGGTATTGCTTGGTTTGATCCTGGGTGTTTGCCTGCTGTTCAACTGGGGAGTATCCTTTTTTATCCGGTCAAAAGAGCGCGAAAATCTGGCTTTGCGCAATTTATTCGTTTAGATTCTATAATCATTTTTACCAAACTTTTGGTTTTTTATATCCACATTTTTTTGTTGAAAAATGTGACAAACTTTTCGTGCTTTAGTGTACTGAACGGCAGCATCCCGCCGTATCTTTAATCCATCCGTAACGTCCTTTTTAAGATTTAAGTGACCGGGATTTTTGAGCAGATTTGCAGTGATGTATTCAACTTTTTTGCGGAACTCACATAGTGGGTTTCAGGCTTATATCGGATAAGGATAATAGGGAAGTATGACGGCTTATACGCAGTATTTTAACAAGTTTTTAAATTGCTTTAACGTGCTTGGAGGGAATCTTCTGCGCCCGGGCAGTTCGTCAGAAATATCTCTTGAACGTAAAGTTTCAAGGCAAGAACCTACCGTTATGCGTGCCTACGATAACGATCTCCAGGTTGACATCCCCACTGAAAAAAGCGATTACCTTTCTGAAGATATCCCATCATCTTTCAATCCATCGGTAAACAAACCGCTTTATTCCCCATTCTGGTTTTGGAACAGCAATTTAGCTGATGAATTGGCACTCGAGTTTGTCCGCCAGGGTGATATTGAAAAAGCGCAAACTATCTGGGAGAAAGCTGCCTTTTCAAAAGATAAAAAGAAACTGGTTCAAGCCGTTTTAATTGATGACCTCATTTGCCGCTCATCTGAGTGGTTACAGGAGCAAGATGAATTTCATTCGCTGACTAAAAACGGAGACGAATATGTCATCGCAAGGGAAAAGCAAACCGGCTCATCTATCCCTTGTGTGTTTGCTGATTTGAATGATGAGGGAAACTGGACGATTGAAGCAGATACCCAATGGTTTGAAGGGATAGATAAATACAGTTATGGTATTGTGTTCGGTCGCGAACAGAACAATTACTACAGCTTTGTGATCACTGGCAATGGGCATTTTAGCCTCGTGAAGCAAACCCAAGGCGATTATAAAGAGCTCATCCCCTGGAAGAAGGCCTTTGCCATAAATCAATGCGGTTCCAATCATTTGCTGCTGAAAAAGACCAACGACCAGGTAGAGCTATACATCAATAACAACTACGTAGGCTCCGTTAAGAGTGAACCATTTTTTGGTAAAGGTTTCGGTTTTAAGGTTTGGGGTAATCAAAAGATCGCGTTCAGCAGATTCAGGTTTTGCAATTTTGTAGAGCAGGAGGTAAAGTTTGAGGTTACCCAGGAAAATTATAGCTGTATCAAAAATCTTTCGATGCTTAACCTGGGCCTTGCTACCAAAAATGGAGGATTCCATGCTGAGGAGTTCAGGAAAGGTATTGAGCTGGCAAAATTGTTTTATACTTCAAACCAGGAAGGTTACACCAGGTCGATTGGTGGCGAGCAATATTTTTATAATCCCGAAAAGACCATCCAGTTTTACCTAACCGAGGTTGTTGATTCAGTAAAGAAATATGTAGATAAGCCACAAGGTATTTCTACCAATGATTTTTTAGCGCTGTTCGCAGATTTCCCGGCAGAGACAAGACAATTGTTTAACAGTATCTTTTTCTCGACCCGAATCCAGAAAATTGACAGGGAGATCGGCACGGCTAAAATCACCAAAAAGAGCACTGCCGCAGAAGCTGCCGATGCAGGTAAAAGATTGGTTAAAACAACCCGCGAGGATATCCTGTACCTAAGGAACAACTTAGGCGAGAATAATCCGGAATATGCCGCTATTGCCGACCGCCTGGCGCGTGCCATTATGCAATGCGGCATAGATTACTACAGCCGTATGTTTGATGTAGATTACAAAATAGCCAACACCAATATCGAACTATACCTGCCTGAGCATAAATATGCCCTCAACATTGCAGTATCAGGTAAAATAAAAGAGCGCTTGAAAGAAGTATTAAGCCTGTATCAAAAGATCATCAAAGAGGCTAAGGCACGCAACGTTTCTAAAAAAGATAAGCGGCAGATCGCCTAGTTTTTACTTCATTAGCTTATCGTAATATGACATTCGCTAAATCAGGCGGCTATGGATATTTATGTAAATTTGCGATAAATATCAATTGTTATGAGGATAGCTATTAACGGATTTGGACGGATTGGAAGGATATTCCTTCGTAATGTGCTTGCTAAGCCGGGTATTGAAGTTGTTGCGATAAACGACCTGACCGATACCGAAACATTGGCGCACCTGTTCAAATACGATTCTGTTCATCGTACATTCAACGGGACCGTTAAATGCGATTCAGGCAATTTATATATCGATCGCAAGCAGATAAAGATCCTGTCAGAAAAAGACCCTGCGAATCTTCCATGGAAGGAATTGAATATCGACCTGGTAATTGAATCAACCGGGAAATTTACTTCTAAACACGGTGCAAGTCAGCATTTACTGGCCGGTGCAAAGCAGGTGATCATTTCGGCTCCATCTTCTGATAAAAGCGTTCCTACTGTAGTGATCGGTGTGAATGATGTTGGTTTTGATCTGTCTGCTCCAATAATCTCGAACGCTTCTTGCACCACAAACAATGTTGCAGCTATGGTGAAAATACTGGAAGATAACTGGGGAATAGTAGATGGCTATATTACTACCGTACATTCCATGACAGGCGACCAGAGCCTTCATGATGCGCCGCATAAAGATTTGCGCCGTGCAAGGGCAGCTTCGGCTTCCATTATACCTACTTCAACCGGCGCTGCAAAGGCCATTACCACTATATTCCCTCACCTGGATGGGAAACTGGGTGGTGCAGGTATTCGTGTTCCCGTATTGAATGGCTCTCTGACTGACTTTACCTGCAGTCTGAAAAAGCAAACTACAGTTGAAGAGATCAACCTGGCATTCAAGGCAGCAGCTGAAGGGCCGATGAAAAATGTACTGGAATATACCGAAGACCCAATAGTTTCTACTGATATATTAGACAATCCGCATAGCTGCATTTTTGATTCAAAACTGACTTCGATAGTGGGGGGATTGGTAAAAGTAGTAGGCTGGTATGATAATGAAATGGGTTATTCGAGCCGTCTGGCCGATTTAATAGCTAAAATAAGCGTAGCGAAGCATGATCAGGTTTATTCAAGCTGATGATGTGCTGGCCATCCGCAACGAGGTATTGCGCGAGGGCCGGTTAACACTGGACGAATGCCGTTTCCTAAATGATGATGCCGAGACTACTTTTCATTTAGGCTATTTTGATAACGACCAACTGGTTTGCATCGCATCATTCCATCCCCAGAATTATAAAGAATATACCGGCAAAGCTTATCAATTGCGTGGCATGGCTACATTGGAGAGCTATCGCGGCAAAGGCTTCGGCAATCAGTTGCTAAACTTCGCCATTGTATATATGCGTGGGCAAAAAGTGAACTACGTTTGGTGCAATGCCCGCAAAAAAGCTATTCCTTTCTATATAAATCTTGGTTTCGAGATCATCTCCGATGAGTTTGAAGTGTCCGGAATAGGGCCGCATCATGTGCTCTATCTAAAAATTCAGTGACATAAAAACACCTTTTTTACTTTTGCGTTCTGAATTCAGAATTAAATGCTGAATTTGGCGGTCCGTAAACAACGCCACTAGACAATATGAAAACAGTAGATCAAATAAACTTTTTGGGGAAAAGAGCCCTGATCAGGGTTGATTTTAACGTCCCGCTGGATAAGGACTATAATATTACCGACGATAACCGGATGACGGCTGCTCTGCCAACCATCAAAAAGATTTTGAAGGATGGGGGCGAAGTGATCCTGATGTCGCATCTGGGAAGGCCAAAAGACGGTCCGACTGAAAAATATTCATTAAAGCATTTGGTTCCACATTTGTCTGATCTGCTGGGTCAGCAGGTAGAGTTTGCTGATGATTGCATTGGCGCCGAGGCTGTTCAAAAATCGAAAGATCTGGCAAAAGGCCAGGTATTGCTATTAGAGAATCTTCGTTTTTATAAAGAGGAAGAAAAAGGTGATGTTGAGTTTGCTAAAAAGCTGGCTGCTTTAGGTGATGTTTATGTAAACGATGCCTTCGGTACAGCTCATCGTGCACACGCATCTACCTCAATTATAGCGCAGTTTTTCCCTGAAGCAAAATGCTTCGGTTACCTGATGGCTGCTGAATTAGCCAATGCTGAAAAGGTATTGAATGGCGCTGAAAAGCCTTTTACTGCTATTATGGGCGGCGCTAAGGTATCAGACAAGATTGAACTGATAGAACGTTTGATGGACAAAGTAGATAACCTGATCATTGGTGGTGGTATGGCTTATACTTTTGCCAAGGCACAGGGTGGACATATCGGTAAATCGCTGGTTGAGGAAGATAAACTGGATCTGGCTAATACCCTGATCGCGAAAGCAAAAGAAAAAGGTGTAAATCTGCTGTTGCCGACTGACTCCATCATTGCAGATAACTTCTCAAATGATGCTAATACTGACACCGCCAACAATGATAATATAAAAGATGGCTGGATGGGATTAGATATCGGTCCGGCATCTATCAAAGCATTCGGTAAAGTGGTTGAAGGTTCAAAAACTATCTTGTGGAACGGTCCGATGGGTGTTTTCGAAATGGAGAAATTTGAACAAGGTACCAAAGCCGTTGCGGATGCAGTAGTTAAAGCGACCGAAAACGGTGGTTTCTCTCTAATCGGTGGGGGTGACTCGGCTGCGGCAGTTGCCAAATTCAATCTGACCAACGAGGTTAGCTATGTATCAACAGGCGGTGGCGCTTTGTTAGAATACATGGAAGGCAAGGAATTGCCAGGCGTAAAAGCTATAAATGACTAAGTGTCAATAAGTAATATTTTTGTGACAGCCCCGGAGTTTCGGGGCTTTTCTTTTTATATTACCTTTGGGCCTCTAACTCTCAATAAATTAATGAAAAGACATTTACTCCTGGCCTTAAGCTTGTTGCTTTTTGCCTGTTGCTCGCGTGCTCAGCAAACTACTTCGGACGCTGACTATGTGAAAGCCAACTACCAGAAATATGAATACCAGATACCGATGCGTGACGGTAAAAAACTGTTCACCTCGGTGTACGTGCCAAAAGATCAATCCAAAAAATATCCTATTATGATGGACAGGACGCCCTACAGCGTTGCCCCTTATGGTGCCAATGCTTATAAAGGTGCGCTTGGCCCGTCATCATTGTTCCTGCATGATGGTTACATCTTCGTTTACCAGGATGTACGTGGCCGCTGGATGAGCGAGGGTATATTTGAAGAAATGACGCCTGAAAAGGAAGTTCACAAAACCAAAAATGATGTGGATGAAGGCACCGATACTTATGACACCATCGATTGGCTGATCAAAAACATCAAGAACAACAATGGCAAAGTAGGCGTATGGGGAATATCTTATCCTGGCTTTTTTACTACGGCTTCTTTATTGAGTCGCCACCCTGCGTTAGCGGCAGCTTCACCACAAGCGCCTATGGCTGATCTTTATCGTGATGATGCCTTTCATAACGGCGCATTTATGTTGGTGGCCAACTTTGGATTTTACCCGGGCTTTACCAACAGGCAGGATGATAAACCAACCCAGCGTCGTGGCGGGAGGTTTGTTTACGGCACCGAAGATGGCTATGAGTTCTACCTGAAAATGGGTTCGGTGAAAAATACCAACGACAAATATTATAAAGACACCATCCGTTTGTGGAACGAGATGCTTGATCACCCAAACTATGATCAGCATTGGAAAGACCGCAACGTGTTGTATCACCTGCACGACATCAAAACACCAACATTGGTTACCGGTGGCTGGTACGACGCAGAAGATTTATACGGAGCTATTAATACCTACAAAACATTGGTAAAAGAAAATCCCAGCACACCAATCTACTTTACCATGGGCCCATGGGTGCACGGCGGCTGGTCGCGCGGGGATGGTGATCATTTGGGCGATGTTTATTTTGGAGGACCTACCGGGCCGTTCTATCGTGAGAAGATTGAATTCGCATTCTTTAGTCATTACCTGAAAGGTACTGAGATGGATATCCCCAAAATATCAGCTTTTGAAACGGGTGTGAACGAATGGAAAAAATACAACGTATGGCCACCAAAAGAGGCGGAAGAAAAGAACCTGTACTTATTGCCAGGAGGAAAATTATCGTTTGATGCACCAACTTCAACAGATAGCTTTGACGAGTTTACATCCGACCCGAACAAACCTGTACCATTCTATAACGGTATCACAATGGACCTTTCCAGCACATTGGGATCCTAAGCTTAGAATTCCACGTGGACAAGTTGTCGCG